>Ga0187852_1001274_pt1 | contig 24172 bp, 24 predicted proteins | sample June2016WEW_6_40_FD_134511 | JGI IMG/M metagenome (GOLD analysis project Ga0187852, IMG submission 134511) | Peatland microbial communities from SPRUCE experiment site at the Marcell Experimental Forest, Minnesota, USA - June2016WEW_6_40 | ecosystem: Environmental > Terrestrial > Soil > Wetlands...
AAATGGCCGAGAATCAGTTTTCGGCCGCGCCACTTCGAAAGCCCCAGGAAAAACCAGAACGTCAACAGATAGAAGAAGGCCAACTCGAGATCCGTCACGGCGGCGACCCAGGCCACTGATTCGGAGTGCATCGGATGAATCGCGAACAAGCCGGCGGCGATGTACGCAGGCAGCCGATCGTCGAACATGCGCCAAGTCACAAAAAACATGACCAGGACCACTAACGCGTTCAGAACGATGTTCACCAGGTGAAATGGCCAGGGGACAGGACCGAAAAACTGGTAGCAGAACAAATAGCCGAGTGACATCAAGGGGCGATAATAATTGCGAGGATAATTTCCGCCAAGGAACGACCACACGGGAGTAGTAAAGATATCCTTCAAGTGATGGAAGCTTTGCAGGTAGGGATTCTGCAGGATCTGCGCGTTGTCGTCGTAGACGAAGAAGTTATGTAAAGTGTTGAGATAAGGAACAACCGCCAGAGCCACCAATAAGGCTAGCAGCAGCGCGTCGATTCGGCGTATTGAATCTCGAGATCCAGGTAGGTTCACATCAGCAGAACAGGTATTTTCGCCAGCGCTCGTCGGAACGGCCCATCATGCGCATGATCTGACGGCTGGTGTGCAGCGTAAACGGGCGCGGCGGTCTCAGAAGCTTCAGCCCAGCCTCTTCGGGAAGCCGGTCACCTTTCAGATTGTTGCATTTGTGGCAGCAGGCGACAAGGTTATCCCAATCCGTGCGGCCCCCGCGCGAGCGCGGAATTACGTGATCCAGGGTAAGTTCATGTGCAGGCAAGGTACTGCCGCAGAACTGGCAAGTGTAACGGTCGCGCAACAGCAGGTTCTTTCTCGAAAGGGCGCGCGTCTGGTAGGGAATGCGCCGGAATTCCAGCAGCCGGATGACGGAAGGGATGCGAATCGCCACGCGAGCGGCATGAATGAAGGCGCCGTCGTCTTCTTCCGCGGTCGCCACACCTTTCAGAATAAGGACCAGCGCGCGGCGCACGGCAGTGACGTTAATGGGCTCGTAGGTAGCGTTCAAGACGAGCACCGGTTCTTGCAGCGCCCGTTGGTGGTTATCCTCCGACATAAGCACCATCCTACTAAAAAAGCGGTTCCAAGTGGTAGTGCTTCGAAGCGCCGTCGTAGGGCGGCTCGCGAGCCGCCCGTACGCTAGCCACTGGCCACTGTATCGGGAAACTGGGGCGTGGCCCGTGCCAAAGACAACGCCAGGACACGCGTGGCGCCGGCCCGTTTGAGGGCAGCGGCGCAAGCCGAAAGCGTCGCCCCTGTGGTCATGACATCATCAACCAGCAGTACCGTGCGGTCGCGCACCCGTTCGGGCTTGGACACGGCAAACACACCTCGAACATTCTCACGGCGCGCGCTCGCACTTAGGCCAACCTGAGGAAGCGTGGGGCGAAGGCGGAACAGCAGGTCCGCCGCCAGTTGCAGTCCCCGTTCCTTTCGCCGGATCTTTCGGACCAGACCTCGCGCCAGCAGTGCAGCCTGGTTAAACCCTCTTTCGCGGCTTCGCGACGCATGCAATGGAACTGGAACAACCAAGGCCGAATCACGCTCCGTCAGCGCTTCGAGTGGTCGCAGCAACAGCTCGCCCAGGCGGTTGGCCAGGTGTCCGCGCCCATAGAATTTCAAATGGAGTATGGCCTTGCGCAAGTTTCCAGTGTAAAGCCCATAGCTTCTCGCCCTGTCGAAGTCCTGCTCGCCCAAGCGGCACGGCGCGCAGATCGCGTCACCGAGTTCGGCCGCGCGCTCGGAGGCAAGAGGAAGACCGCAACATTCACAGTGAGGGCCGAGCCACGGTTGAAGGCTTTCCCAGCAGAGCGGGCAAATGGAGCCGCCACCGGCTTGCTCAAGTTGCCGGCCGCAGAGCAAGCAATCGGCAGGAAACACTACGGCACACACAGTGCCGAACAGTTCCGATAGGACGGAGTGAGTTGGCGCGTTGTGATTACCAGCGAGAGAGAAGGCTGACCTCGCTTTCGATCACCACCCCTCGGTCCCCTCCTCACTGAGGAGGGGATTTAAGGCGCCTAACTCCCCTCCTTACCGAAGAGGGGAGCCAGGGGTGGTGTGCTACAGCAGACCCTGGTCCTGCTTTTCCTGGCATTCGATGCAATGCCGCGCCCAGGGAACCGCTTCCAGGCGTTTTACCTGAACCTCTTCTTGACAGGACAAGCACAAGCCGTAAGTGCCGTTCTTAAGGCGTTCCAAGGCTTCGCCGACTAATTGCAGAACGCGCCGATTCCCGTCGCTCTGGTGGAAGAGGAACTCCTTCGTGTAGGAGTTGGCAGCTTTGTCGGCGACATCTTGAGTCGGGTCTCCGTCGGCTTCGCGGCCGTCGCGATCGGAATTCGTCACCAGCCGCAATAACTCCTCTTGCCTGGTCACCAAGCACTTCTTGTAGTATTCGGCTTTCTTCTTGTCCATGTGCAACCTTTTCGGACTCGCGCGGGCCTCACATAGAAAATTCTATGAGGGGTCGGGAAAACTGTCAAGCTGCCGTGACCGGCAGGAAGAATCTCCGCAGTTCGCTGAAGCGATAATTGCGGAGATTCTCTGCTGCTCTGAAAATCGTAGCGCGGGCGTCTCGCCCGCAGGGGCGGGAGCGTCCCGCTCCCGCGCACGGGCAGGATGCCCGTGCCACCGCGGGCGAGACGCCCGCGCTACATCCGTCCACCGTCGGGCGATTTTCATGGTTTCTGGGCGCCCTCCAGCGAATGGGCATGAGCGACTCCCTGAAATTAGCGCACCAGCACGGCACACGGCAAGCAGCGCCTGCAAACGAAGCCGCCGCATCATGCGTCGCACGATAATTCCGGTCTCCCACCTAAACGATTTGAGGTTAAAATCATTAGCACCGTAAGGCAAATTCACAGTGGAGGAAAAGAATGTCGGGCATCTACAAAATCACGGAGTTGGTTGGAACCTCACCCAATAGTTTTGCCGAAGCAACAAAGGCAGCAGTCGCCGAAGCAGCAAACCTCCGGAATATGGAATGGTTCGAGGTTGTCGAGGAGCGGGGAAGGATCGTGGACGGAGCTGTAGCGGAATTTCAAGTCACGCTGAAAATCGGATTCAGACTCGAAAGGTGACAGAGTCCGCAAGGCCTCCGAGCGACGGCCGCTTCGCGAAGAAGAAAAGGTGCGCAGCGCACCGGCAATCCGAAGAGCCGAATCCCGCGATGGGGAGGGAAGCTCCCTCGAGCGCACGAATGACGCGAGCCCAGTGATGCTCGCGACGGACCTCGCCAAGGGAATACCAGACGCGCTCGAGCCGCGTGTGAGGTCGCAGGTAATCGACGTGCCAGTGCGGTCGCCGCGATACCCTCCTGTGGTGCGCGACGCGGGCACGCACCACTCCCGGCCCGAGGGCGCTGCCCACATATACGTAGAAGCCGCGTCGAAGCTCGAGGGAGCCGAGCTTCCCGATTTGGACCAGCTTGCCTCTGGGACAAGAGAGGATCAATGCGTAAGTGCCGGGTCCTGGTTTCATGGCCGTGCTCCTCGGCCGCCTACAGAGGCTTTACCTAACACCGTGGCGGACCAACCCCCTCACCTGTCCGTCGGCTGACGGACACCCTCTCCCCCAAGGGGGCGAGGGCATAAACTGAGCGGATTTCTCCCCTCGCCCCCTTTGGGGGAGAGGGGTCGGGGGTGAGGGGGCGATGTCGCTCATTCTGCGATCCTCAATAGGACACTACGAATGCCAATACTCGATCAGTTCAGGCTGGAAGGCAATATCGCGCTGGTGACTGGTTGCCGGCGCGGAATCGGGAAGGCCATCGCCTTGGCGATGGCGGAGGCGGGAGCGGATATCATCGGCGTCAGCGCCTCGCAGGAAATAGCGGGCAGCCAGGTGGAGAGAGAGGTCCAGGCCGCGGGCCGCAGCTTCCGGGGTTATAGCTGCGACTTCAGCGATCGTAAGGCTCTTTACCGATTCCTCGAAAACCTGTCCGCCGATTTTCCGGCCATTGATATTCTGGTGAACAACGCGGGAATCATCCTGCGCAAGCCCGCCGTCGAGCACCAGGATGCGTATTGGGACAAGGTGATTGAAGTCAACCTCAACGCGCAGTTTGTCCTGAGCCGTGAGATCGGAAAGCGGATGGTGGAGCGAGGCCGCGGCAAGCTCATCTTCATTGCTTCCCTGCTGGCGTTTCAGGGTGGAATCCTGGTTCCCGGCTATGCCGCCAGCAAGGGAGGAGTCGTTCAACTAACCAAGGCCCTGGCGAACGAGTGGGCGGGCCATGGTGTCAACGTCAACGCTATCGCGCCCGGTTATGTCCGCACGGATAATACCCGCGCGCGGCGGGACGACCCGAAGCGCGCCGCGGCCATCCAGGATCGCATTCCCGCCGGGCGCTGGGGCGAACCTGAGGATCTCGCGGGCGCCGCGCTGTTCCTCGCCTCAGCCGCTTCGGATTATGTGCACGGCGCGATTCTGACGGTCGATGGCGGATGGATGGCGCGGTAGAACAGCAAGGACTTCAAAAGCAGTTCAAATGGCAAAAGGCAAATGGCAAATTTCAAATGGTTTGCAATTTGGCATTTCAAGAAACCTAAACCATTTGCCATTTGACCTTTGCCATTTGCCATTTGGATTGCTTTTCTGCCGCGTAAAAAGGGGTAGGGCTTTCCCTACCCGGCTCGTGAGGGGACGGCAAGCCGTCCCCCTACGTTCACACGGGCGGGGACGTCAGGATGGCGCGGCGACCCACGTAACCCGCGGGCGGCCGCTCGACGGGTTGCGGTCAACGAGGATGGGAGTGCGAAACACGCGGCTGAGCATGTCCGGTTGGAGAACCTCGACCGCCGCGCCTTTTGCCAGGCAGCGGCCGCGCTCCATCAAAATCAACTCATCCGCCAACTCCGAAGCAAGGTTCAATTCGTGCGTGACCACGACGGCGATGAAACGCTCCGAGATGGCGAGATGGCGCAGCAGACGGAACATCTCAATCTGGTAGCCGATGTCGAGATTGGCGGTGGGTTCATCCAGCAGCACAAGCTGCGGCCTCTGGGCTAAAGTCCGCGCCAGCACCGCGCGCTGGAATTCCCCGCTGCTCATCTCGAGAACGCGCCGCCCAACAAACTCCCCCAGGTGGGTCTTTTCTATAGCCCAGTCCACCCAGCGTTCATCTTCAGGCGACTCGAAAAGACTGCGGCCTAGGTGGGGGTGGCGTCCCTGGCGGACGAACTCTCGCACCTCGAATGAGAACAAGAGGATAGTCTCCTGCCGGGCCAGGCCCACCAGGCGGGCCAAAGGCCGGGGCGGAAGGCGGTGAAGATCCGCGCCGTCCAGGGTTACTGTTCCCTGCTGCGGCTCGAGGTGCCCGCTGACAATTTCGAGGAGCGTCGACTTGCCCGAACCATTCGGCCCGACGATGGCGATGACTTCCCCCGCACGCGCTTCGAAGCTGATCGAACTAAGCTCGAAGTGCGGGTAGCGGAACGAAACTCCGTTGACGCGCAGATGGTGTTGGAGCTCAGGCATTGCAGTTGCCAGTCGTCAGTCGTCAGTGGTCAGTTGCCAGACGTCGGCCGTCCGGTGTTTGTTCTCCGTGGTCCCTTGTCCCCGGCAGGGAGATCGGAGATTTCAAATTTGAGATTTGAAATGCTTAGCACGTCACGCCATGCTCGCAAACGCGCTGGCACGCCGCGCCATTGAACTATTATCATTAAGATATGTCTTGCTATTAATATGCACAAACAGATTCTATCGATAACTTATAATGCATAACTTATAATTCACAATTCATCATTCACTATTCACCGTTCATCATTCATCCCGCCGTCTTGCGCAGCAGGTAGATGAACACCGGCGCGCCGGCCACGGCGGTGACGGCGCCGACCGGCAGTTCCGACGGGGCGAGCGCAGTTCGCGCCAGCGTATCGGACAGCACCAGCAGAATAGCGCCGCCCAAGGCAGCCGTGGGGAGAAGCAGGCGGTGGTCGTTGCCCACCAGCATTCTGCCCAGGTGAGGCACCAGGAGGCCCAGATAGCCGATGGCGCCGCTGGTGGAAACTGCTATCCCGGTCAGCAGCGACGCGAGAATATAAACGCCCAGCTCGACCCGCGCCACGTTGACTCCCAGGTGGGCTGCCTCCTCCGAGCCCAGAAGCAGAACATTCAGATCTTTCGCAAGCACATAAATACCCGCAATGGCCAGCAGGATGGCCGGAGCGAGGATGCGCAACTCCGCCACGGGCGTCACACTGAGGTCACCCATCAACCAGAAGGCGATGCCGCGCACATCGCGGGTCGAGAGCAGCGTGAGCATAAACAGAATGATGGCGGATAGGAAAGAGGCGGTAATCACTCCGGCCAGGATCAGCGTGTAACTCGCCAGGCGCCCGCCGCTCCGTCCCAACAAGTACACCCAAACCATGGTGATCATCGCTCCGGCGAAAGCCGCCAGGGGTGAGGCTGCAGCGATGCGCCCGCCGATCCAGAGCGCGAAAATAGCGCCTACGGCAGCGCCGCTGGAGATTCCCAGCACGTAAGGATCGGCCAGCGGATTGCGCAGCAGCGCCTGCAGTGCCGTGCCTGCAACCGAAAGCGCCGCACCCACAAAAATGGCCAGCAAAATCCGCGGCAGTCGGATCTGAAGCACGATCACCGCCGCTTCGGAATTTCCACCGCGCGAAACGAGCGCCCGCCAAACAGCCTGCAAAGGCAAGTGCACTGCTCCCATCGTCAACGACACGAGCACCACCAGGGTGAGAAGCAAGAACATGGTTACGGAAACCATGATCACATTACGCGGTGTGGCGGGAACGGTCATCTCAGGATTCCAGATTCAAGATTCAAAATTCAAGGCTGCCTCGGGTGCAGGATATTTGCCAACTCTTCCATTGCATCCACCAGGCGTGGGCCGGAGCGCTCGATGGTCTCGGAAACGAAATACATGCGGCCGTCTTTCACCGCTCGCAAGTCCTTCCAACCGGGCAGGCCGCGAAATTCCTTGAGGCTGGGAGAAAAGGACTCGGTCTTGGGAAAGAGAATCACGTCGGGATCGAGGGGCAGGAGTTCCTCCAGGGTCAAGCGCGGCCATTCGCCTTTCAGGTTCTCCCCGATCGGGACTCCGCCGGCGGCGCGGATGACGTCGGCAATAAACGTGTGAGGCCCGATCGTAATCAGCGGGCGGTACCAAACCACGAAGAGCGCTTTGGGCTCGGGTTGGCCCTTGATCCGATTCTCGATGCGGTCAATCCGGGCCTGCATCTCGGCCACGAGGCGCGTCGCCTCCGCCGCGCGTCCGAGCACTTTCCCCAAATCCTCGATCGAGGCCAGAGTGCCCTCAAGAGTATTCGCCGTCACCCCGTAGACTGGTATCCCCAACCGTTCGAGCTGGTCTGCAGTCTCACGCCGGTTGGCTTCCGGGGTGCCCAGGGCCAGATCGGGCTTCAACGCGACAATTCGCTCCAAACTGGGGTTCACCATTGTTCCGACGTGCGGCTTGCTCGTGGCTTGAGGCGGAAAGTCACAATTGTCCGTGTCGCCCACCAGTTCATCGCCAAGACCCAAAGCATAAACGATTTCCGTAATGTTGGGAGCAAGGGAAACGAGGCGGTGAGGATTCTCGGGCAAGTTGACCATGCGGCTGGTCTGGTCTTTGACCGTGCGCGCGGAAACGGTCGCGGGCAGCAGGGCCGACAAAGTGGCCACCAGGACGCAGGTCAGCAACTCGCTGCCGTCTGCGATTGTTCCGCCGCGACCCTTTGTTTTCATGGACATTCTCGCTTTGTTCGTTCAAAATCAGCTTTCAGCCTTCAGCGATCAGCCAACATATTCCCCTCCTTGGATAAGGACGGGCCAGGGGTGGTTGGCTTCTGACCCGACCCTTTGTTTTCATAGACATTCTCGCTTTGTTCCGTCGTTTTCGCGGGCATTGGCGCGGGTTAACCGCCAGGGAGCAAAGTCCCACCACCCCCAGCCCCTCCTCATCCGAGGAGGGGAGTCCGGAATTCCCCCCTCCTTGGACAAGGAGGGGTCAGGGGTGGTTGGCTTCTGACCCGATCCTTTGTTTTCATAGACATTCTCGCTTTGTTCCGTCGTTTTCGCGGGCATAGGCGCGAGTTCACCGCCAGGGCGCCAAGTCCCACCACCCCCACCCCTCCTCATCCGAGGAGGGGAGTTCTGGGATTCCCCCCTCTGGATGAGGCCGGGGTCAGGGGTGGTCGAATTGGTGAACAAGTCAAAAGAGCCGTTGGCGAGGTCCGGTCGGTCATAGCGGAGGAACGCAGCACCCGAGTCTAGGCTATCGTATTAAGCATAGTTTGTCAAGCGCTTTTTCTTGAAGCGCGCCCGAAGACGCTCGAACGGCGCGATTTTGTTTGTCAAACGCCCGCCCGAGGTGAACAATAGAGGACAGCATGCGTTCCCTGGCTGCGGCTTTTGGCTTACTCGCTGTCACCGTTGCGGGCGCGGTCCAGACATTGCCCGCCAAGCAGGCCGGCCCTCGCCAGCCTGTAGCGTGGTGCCACGTCCAAGACGGCCCGCTCGAGGTAGTGCGGAGTGTGGCAGGTCGAAAGACAAGTTCGCTGAGCCTGAGCCGGGGAGCGTTGGTGCCGGTAATGAGATCCGAATCGAAGAACGGCAGAACGCGAGTCATGCTTCGAATCACGGAGCTTGAGACGCTAGCCTCGGTAGTCGGCTGGGCGGATGCGAGCCAGGCGGAAATTCTTCCTGTCGACCGTTTCCCAAGTGACGAAGAGATCCTGCGCCAACTCAGCTTCGAACCTCCGAGCGGTTTCGCGGCCCAGAGCGCCGCTGTGGCGCGCTGGCTGGTGAAGCAAGGGGACTCGGGCACGGCGCTGGTGTGCTTCGTCGCGTCTGCCGGCCTCCCGGAATCGAGGCTCGTGGTCTTCCTGCCCTCGGGTGGAAAGTACGTGCGCGGTCCGGAGCTTCCATTCCCGTTTGCCGACATGAATCCCGGCATCCTGTCCGGAGAGGTGCGCGATCTGGTTGGGGACGGAGTCGAGTGCCTGATCACCCGCGAGCCATTCCGCAAGGGGCCCGAGATTCTGGGAGTAAACATGGCGATCCGCCGCCTCGAGCACGGAGAGTTCTCGACGCTCTGGACGGCTCCGCTCAAGTCGCGCAACCTCGGCTCCTTCCCACGCGACATTCAAAAGCTCCAACCGCCGGAGAAGAATGTCGGCGCGCCTGGTACGGTAACCCTTGCTGAAGTGGAGTTCCAGCCGAGCGGAAAGATCACCATTCCAATTTGGAAAGCGACGATAGGCTTCTTCGCAGTCGGTCATGACAAACCCTCAGAATCCGTAGAAGTCACGAAGGCCTGTGCCTGGGACGGCTCGAAGTTCGAGTCGATTCAATAAGGGACGCCCGGGTGTTTAGAAGGCGCGAGGAAAACTCGGAATGCGTCATCCTGAGCGAGGCGAAGGATCCCTGCGGTGGTTCCTGATTCGTTGGACTCTGAGAAACTGCGCGTCAGGTAGTGTCCTAAATGTGGGTTGGTGATTGCCTGTGATCTCTCAGCCCTGAAAGGGCGGCCTAGCAAAGCCCAGGCGAACGGCCTGGGTGGAAGCGGTAAGAGAATGTTTCATTTCCGGCCTCAAGCCCTGCAGGGGCGCGATAGCTGCACATTTTGTAGGTCGCCCCTTCAGGGCTCGGGCCGGAAAACCGCCTCCTCTCCCAGGCCGTTGGCCTGGGCTTTGCTAGGCCGCCCCTTCGGGGCTGTGAGTTGCAGGCGAAGTCCAGCTTCAAGTTTAAGACACCGGGCAACACACATTAGGACACTACCGCTCGCCATTGGCAGTTGAGTAAACCCCCGGACTGACATATAATGAGTGTGGGGCAAAAGACAAAATGCAAAAAGCTAAAACTTTAGGCGAGCTGAAGAGTTCTCTCTACAGAAGTGTCAGCGTCCGGGACGAGATGCGGGCCAACCTGCTGTGCAAGCTTTCGGAAGGCACGCCGCTCTTCCCAGGCATCATCGGCTTCGACGATTCGGTGATCCCCCAGATTGCCAATGCTATTCTCTCGCGGCACAGCTTCATTCTGCTGGGTCTCAGAGGCCAGGCCAAAAGCCGCATCCTGCGCTCGCTCGTCACGCTTCTCGATGAAGCCATTCCCTACATCGCCGGCTGCGAAATCAACGACGACCCGCTGCAACCCCTTTGCCGGGCCTGCCACGAGCGCCTGGCGGATATGGGCGACGACACTCCGATCGATTACCTGAGCGCTGAGGACCGATACGTTGAGAAGTTGGCCACGCCGGATGTGACGATGGCCGACATTATCGGTGATCTTGATCCCATCAAGGCCGCCCGCGGCGGGCACGCTTTGTCCAGCGAGCTGACCATACATTACGGCCTGCTGCCACGCGCCAACCGAGGCATTTTTGCCATCAATGAACTCCCCGACCTGGCCGGGAAAATTCAGGTCGGGCTGTTCAATATTATGCAAGAAGGCGATGTGCAGATTAAGGGCTACCCAGTGCGCCTTCCGCTTGACGTGGCGCTGGTATTCACCGCTAACCCGGAAGATTACACCGCGCGCGGCAAAATCATTACTCCCCTGAAGGACCGCATTGGTTCCGAAATTCGCACGCATTATCCCGCTTCCCTCGAGCATGCCATGGAGATCACCGCCCAGGAGGCCTGGACCGATCGCGACGGGCGCACCAAGCTGGCGATCCCCGAATTCTTAAGGGAGATTGTGGAAAGCGTGGCGTTCGTGGCGCGGCAGGAAAAGCGTGTCGACAAACGCAGTGGCGTGAGCCAGCGCGTGCCCATCACTTGTCTCGAAAACGTAATCAGCAGCGCGGAATATCGCGCTGTGAGGAACCACGAAGACAAGACCGTTCCTCGCCCCTCGGATATTTACACCGCCATGCCGTCTCTGACCGGCAAGGTGGAACTGGAATACGAGGGCGAAATGCGCGGTGCGGACAGCGTGGTGCGCGACATCATCCGGCAGGCTACGGCTCGCGTCTTCAAGAAATACTACGACGGCGTTCCGATGCATTCGATCGTGCAGTGGTTCGAGTTGGGCGGAACACTGAAGTATTCTCCGAACGCTTCCGCCGAAGAACTCTACGGCCATTTCAAGAAGATCCAGGGTTTGCTCGAGCAGACCCAGCGCCTGGGGATCAAGGCAAAAGACGATCCCGGCCTGCTGGCCTCGGGCGCGGAATTCGTCCTCGAGGGGCTTGCGGCGCTCAAGCGAATCAGTCGTAACGAAGAACTGGGCTTCTTCGCGGAGAAGCAACATGCCGAGGCGCCGCCCGAGGAGCCCGCGCCCACGGGGCATCGACGGAGGTCGTTGAACTAAAGCAGTGCTTCGGGCCTAGTCCTTAGTGCTCAGTGGCTACTGTCATTCTGAGCGAAGCGAAGAATCCCGGCAGTTTCAGTTCCAACAAACTGCAGAGATCCTTCGTCGCCTTCGGCTCCTCAGGATGACAGCACTGTCAGGGCGGTGGTTATGAAATTCGTCAAGTACGGCAAATACGTTCCCAATCCCTTCGACGATTTGAGCGCCGAAGATTTGCTGCAACTCCTTCAGGACTTCCTGCTCGACAGCGGCTTCTACAACCAGTATTCCAACTTCTATGAAATGGATCCCGAGCGCACCATGGAGCAGTTGCACCAGGCGCTGCTCGAAGCTCTTCAGCAGCAGGGAAAGATCTCCGATGAGCTGCTGAAGCAAATGTTCGAGAATTGGGAGGATTATCAGAAATCCGAGTTGGCTGAGCGCATCAACCAGTTGCTCGAACAACTCTCGGAGGAAGGCTACATCAGGATCGAGCAGCCCAACACCGGGCAAAACGAATCAAAGGAGCCGGGACAGGGCCAGGTGATGGAAGGCGAGGGCAAGGCCAAGTTCGAAGTCACGGACAAAGCCCTGGATTTTCTCGGCTTCAAAACCTTGAAAGATCTCTTGGGCTCCTTGGGCAAATCGAGCTTTGGGCGGCACGACACTCGCGAACTCGCCACTGGAGTTGAGGCAGACGGTTCCAGCCGGCGCTACGAGTTTGGGGATACGCTGAATCTGGATGTCAATGCCACGCTGCTTTCCGCAATCCAGCGCAACGGCCTCAAGATTCCACTCGACCTCACTTATCAGGACCTTCAAGTCAGGCAGTGCGAGTACCAGAGTTCCTGCGCCACCGTACTGATGCTGGATTGCAGCCACAGCATGATCCTCTACGGCGAGGACCGCTTTACACCCGCCAAGAAAGTCGCCCTGGCGCTGACTCACCTGATTCGAACCCAGTACCCGGGCGACACGTTGCACCTGGTCTTATTTCACGACTCGGCGGAAGAAGTGCCGCTCAACGACCTGGCCCGGATCCGCGTAGGACCGTATTACACGAATACCCGCGAAGGCTTGCGGATGGCGCAGAAGATCCTCTCCCGCCAGCGGAAAGACATGCGCCAGATCGTGATGATTACCGACGGCAAGCCGTCAGCGCTGACCCTGGAGGATGGGCGGATTTACAAGAACTCGATGGGCCTGGATCCGCTGGTGGTTTCGGAAACTCTGCTCGAAGTCGCGCGCTGCCGTCGCAACGGAATTCTGATCAATACTTTCATGCTGGCTTCAGACTACAGCCTGATCAACTTCGTCCAGAAAGTCACGGAAATCTGCCGCGGCAAAGCCTACTTCACCACACCATATACCCTCGGGCAATACCTTTTGATGGATTACCTGCAAAAGAAAGTGAAGCACATTCGCTGACTAGAAGCTGTTTCAAAACCAACTGGATCGTACCGATTTCCGTGAAGTTACTATGCAGGGGAAGGGTCGCCGAACGCCGCGAAGCACACCGAACCAGCTATCCGAGCCTCGGCCCCGCAGGGGCCGTACATGAGTAGCCGGGGGCAGCGCCCCCGGAAACGTGGCCCCCTCACCCCCTTTCCCCTCTCCCCGCAGGCGGGGAGAGGGGACGCCGAAGGCGGGGTGTGGGGCTTGATCCGGGGGTTTCACCCCCGGCTACTCAATTTGCTCCCCTCCGGGGAGCACGGCTTCAGGCTCAGTCGATTATCCCGTTGTAATCGCGTACAGAGGGTTTTGAAACAGCTTCTAGTGACGAGGAGTCACTGGCCGCCAGAAGCTTCAAGGGTTAAAAACGCGGGAGACAGGTAGCGAAAAACTCGGAAGCATAGAAGAAGTAATGTGTTCCGGCTCGCGGAAGACGCGGGGCGCGAGATATCGTTCCCGGTCCAGCCGGTAGACTTCAATGATCCTCTGGTCGGGATCGACGATCCAATACTCAGTAACGCCGTGCCGTGCATATGCCTTGAGTTTGACGCCCCGGTCGCGCTTGGAAGTGGTTGGGGAAAGGATCTCAATCACCAGGTCGGGAGTGCCTTCCACCCAGGTTTTCAGGATGTCGCGATGTTCGTTGAGAACAACCAGTAAGTCGGGTTCCAGAACATCAAAGTCGCTCAGGATTACGTCCATTGGAGCATAGAACATTTCACCAACGGGATTGGCTTCCAGATAATTTGCCATAGCCAACCCAATTCTTCTGGAAATTCTCTGGTGGTCGAGGTTAGGCGAGGGTGTCACGAAGAGTTCCCCTTCGACGATTTCACGCCGTTTACCATCGTCTGGCGCCTCCAGGAGATCAGCGTGGGTGAACTTCGTGCTGATTAGCATAGCGGGATTATAACACGATAGGAGAGGGGCGCCGGCTTCCACGTTTCCCCGCGAATGTGCCAGCGCACACATCCACCTTTGCCTGCGGACCGAGGTCTATTGGTTACTGTGCCGGACTTACCCTGGACTAATGCTTGCTGAGCTTAGCAGCCATGCTCAGGAGTAGCTTGCGATTGGCGCTGGACATGCTTTCGAACATCTTTACCAGCCGTTTGACGGGTTTCCCCGAGCCAACCTGCTCAGGAACCTTGGGTGCACTGGGTTTGCCCTCATCGTGAAACAAGAGCTGATACGGCTCGATCTCCAGTGCTTTCGCAAACTTCTCCAGAGTGGTAAGGGAAGGGGCGGTATAGCCACCCTCTACACGGGATATGTAGGAACGCAAGAGACCGGACCGTCTTTCTATGTCACCTTGCGATAAGCCCTTTGCTTCGCGCAGCGCTCTTAGTCTTTTTCCAAGTTCCATACGGTAATTAAATCAGAATTGAGCACAACAGTCAATCACATTCAGTTAATATATTTCCCGCACCGTCACCGGAAGGGTTATGCCGCCGGTCGAGGGGGCTTCGCGCCGGATGCCGCCATCAACTCCAGGAGCGCTAGCGCAAGCACGGAGCCTCCCACCTCGCTGGCAGGGGGCAGTAAGACGGCCATATCGGAACGATCCGCGAGGTCGCGATCGTTCGTGTCGGTAATCGAAAACAACTTGCCCCCATTGACTTTGAATTGGGCGGCGGCCTCGTGCACAAACCGCTTAGCTCTCAGGTGCGAGCCTGAGACGAACACGGCGGCCTCGCCGCGCTGGAGACGCGGCAGCGGGCCCGAGAGGAAGTCGGATGCCTCAACTCCCTCCGCTCGCATTTGGCCCGAAGCGCAAAAACGCCAGGCCATCCGCGCCACCACAGAATGATAGAGGCCGCCACCCACCAGCCAAAAGCGATCGAGCGCGCGGAGTTCGAGCTGGAGCGAACGCAGCGCATCCCGAAGCTGGGTGAAACACCACTCCATCTGTTCCGGTGATCGCTTCAGCTCGTCTTCCAACAACTCAAGGCCGGCGCTCGGACGCCTGAGCAGGCGCGCTGCGGTGAGAGCGATACGGCAAAGCGCCGCGAGTTGGCAAACCGCAGCCGCCGCAGAATCCTCCGCGCCTTCATCCCGCGTCAGGAAAACGCCCTCACAGGCTTTGGCCAGCGGGCTGTCCGCGCTTCGTGTCAACGCCAGGGGCACGGCGCCCCGCGAGCGAGCCAACTGCGCCGTTTCAAGCGACTCAGCGTCTTCGCCGGATGCTGATATCACGAGCACGATCGATCGGGGGCGCAGGGCCAAAACCGAATAGGCTTCAAAAACTTGTGCGGAGCGGGCCAGCGCCAGGCAGCCCGCGATCCATTCGAACAGATAACTTCCCGCTGCGCCCAGCGGCAAAGAGGCGCCGCACCCGCAAATGTAGACGGGCGATTCTCCCCATCGCACGCGGCGGATGAGCGTTTCATATTCCTGAGCGCCCTTTTCCAAGGTGTCCCGGAGCAGCCGGGGGATTTCCAGAATCTTGGCTCGAGTTTCCATGTGAAGCCGCCTTCGGAGGTAAAGGGTCATTCCCGCGAAAGCGGGAATCCATGTTCCAAACTCGCAGGATACGCCACCGACGGGCTGGATTCCCGCCTTCGCGGGAATGACCCGAGGGGCGACGGCGATGTAGCAATGATTTTACGTCTCTAAATCGTCGATTGTTGCACTTGCCGATGCCGCCGATTCGCCGCCCAAGGGAATGAAAACCCCATGCGCAGAAAGGTGCGCGCCGAAGAGCAGCATCATTGCCGCACCGTAGGCCCAGAATAACAGAGTGGCGGAGGTCTCATAGGGCCCGTAGACCTCCCGGAAGCGAAAGAGCGGCAACGTCAGCATGTAAACGAGCTTTCCCACCTCTGTCAAAACACCACCGACCATGGCCGCCGGAAGTACCTGGGCTACCGGCACCTGGGTGTTGGGTAAGAAAAAGTAAATCACGAAGCAGGTGGCGACGGCGAGCGGCACGGAGAGCGTCTCCATGAGGACGCGTGAGATTGCCCCTACCAGCCCAGGAGCTAGAATCCAGCCAAGAGAATGGATGAGCACCCATTGCGCGGCAGCGGAGAGAAGAATCGATAGCAAGGCCATCAGACCGGTGGTCACCGCCAGAAATAAGGATATTACCTGGTTCTTAAGGAAACTCCGATTCTGCGGCACACTCCACACTTTGTTCAACGCCACTTCCAGCGGCAGAAAAACGCCTGAACTGGTGAAAAAGAGCACGAACACCGATATGAGTTGCAGCCTGGGACGCCCCGCCGCAAGCTGGGAAATATTCCGCAGAATGGAATCTGCCCCCTTCGGCAGATGAATCTGCAAAAGTTCCAGGATCACACGCGAAGCGCTCTCCCAGCCCAGCCAGCGTCGGCAAACGGTAAGCAGGAGGAGTGTGAAGGGAAAGAAGCAAAGATACGCGTTAGCTGCGATCGAGAAGGCGTAAGCGTGCACTTCAGTCGAAGAAATGTAGCGCAAACTCGGCAACATCCGCTTGCCGATTTCCCTCCACAGTCCCTTTTGGCCGCGAGCCAATTTAGCCTGGCCAGTCACTCGATCCCCCTTGGGCAAAAGCGGAAACATCATAACAGGTTGCGTCAGGGAGTGCGGAAGCAAAGCTGCCGCACGGGAGTTCGAGCGAACGGCGGTAGCCCGTGTTGGGTGCGCAAATTGGCGTTAGCTGTAGCGCTGACCTTTAGGTCAGCACTTGCCGACCCTTCGCTTTGCTCAGGGCAAGCTCTAAAGGTCGGCGCTACGCCCAAACCAGGACACGACCCACTGCCAAGAAGCGACATTTCACACCTACGAAAAAGTGCTATAATTCGAATTTGTTTGTTAGTTAAGCGCTCGGGCTTCATCAAAACTTATTCTCGCAAGCGGTACGACTCGTTCCTACCCATCTGGTTGAGTTCAGGAATCGAAGGAGCAAATCATGAGACGGAAAAAGCAGAAACCGGAAGAGGTCGCGGCGAGGAAAGATAATTTCAGCCGGCGCGACTTCCTGAAAGGGGCCAGCGTCGCCGTATCCGGAGGCTTGCTGATTACGGAAGCACAGGCGGCGCCCAAAGCACCGGGGGCGGAGGCGGTCGCAGGGCCGGGGCGCGTGGCCATTACCCTGAAGATTAACGGCAAGCCGCACAAGGTTAATCTGGAACCCCGAGTCACGCTACTCGATGCCCTGCGGGATCACCTGGACATCACCGGGGCCAAGAAGGTGTGCGATCGCGGGGTGTGCGGCGCTTGCACAGTGATGATGGACGGCAAACCGGTCTACGCCTGTAACCTGCTCGCCATTCAGGCGGAGGGACATGACATCGTAACCGTCGAAGGCCTCTCGCACGGTGACCAACTGCATCCTGTGATGGCGGCCTTTATTGAACACGACGCGCAGCAATGCGGATTTTGCACGCCCGGCTTTGTGGTGGCGTGTACAGCCTTCCTGGATAAGCATCCAAACCCCACGATGGACGAGATCGAAGAGGGACTGGGGGGCAACCTCTGCCGCTGCGGAACGTACGTGGGAATTCGGCCGGCCGTGCTCGAGGCCGCCAAAGCGATGAAGGGAGGGAAAGCCAATGCCTAAGTGCAAATACGATTGGCCGGAGGCAGGGGACCGAAAACTGATTGGCCAACGGATCAGCCGTGTGGACGGCGCTGTCAAAACCAGCGGCAAGGCGAAGTACACCTACGACATGAACCTTCCAGGCATGCTCTACGCCAAGGTCCTTGGCTCGCCTTACGCTCATGCCAAGATCACTGTTTTGGACACCTCCGCCGCGGAGAGCATGCCGGGCGTGAAGGCAGTCCGCAAGATTCAGGACGTGGGCACGGAAATTCAATGGGCCGGCGATGAGATCGTAGCGGTGGCGGCGGAAAGCGAGGACATTGCTCGCGAAGCCCTGGACAAAATCAAAATCGAATTCGAACCGCTCCCTTTCTTAGTTAACGAAGAGGACTTAAGCCGGGCTGGTGACCACGCCAAGGCGGCGGGAACCGAGAAGAGCGGCGACCCTGACAAAGCGTTTAGCGACTCCGACGTGGTCATTGCCGAAGGTTACTACGGCATTCAAACTATCACGCACTGCTGCCTTGAGGCGCACGGCAGCGTGGCGGAGTGGACTGCCCCGGACACTCTCAAGACTTATTTCTCCACTCAGAACGTATCCGGAATACCGGGTGAACTCGGCGAAGCTTTGCGTCAGGCGAACATCGACGTAAAAAACAACAATATTGAAACCATCTGCCAGTACATCGGCGGAGGGTTTGGCAGTAAGTTCGGCGCCGACCGATGGGGGGTTGAGAACGCCCGCCTCGCGAAGTTGGCGAACAAACCAGTCAAGTTTCTCCTCGATCGCGACATCGACTTGATCGTGGCTGGGGCGCGGCCCTCGAGCTACGCCAAGGTCAAGGTGGCCGCGAAGAAAGACGGGAGCATCGTGGCGTGGCAATCGGAATCCTGGGGAACCGGCGGACCGGCGGGCACCACCATGCCTCCCCTTCCGTACGTCCTCACGGGAATCCCCAACAAGGTCACTCGCCACACCTCGGTCGGCACGAACACGGGCCCGGCCCGCGCCTGGCGTGCTCCAAACCATCCTCAGGCGGCGGTGCTCACCATGTGCGCTCTCGAGGACCTTGCCGCCAAGCTGAAGATGGATCCGCTCGAGTTCTTCCTGAAGAACGCCGACCTGGCAGGCGATCGCGGAAAAGTGTACAAGGAAGAGCTTCAGAAGGCGGCGGAGTTGATTGACTGGCAGAAGAACTGGCACCAGCGCGGCCATCAGACTCCCGGTCCCGTCAAGCGCGGCTTGGGAATCAGCATGCATACCTGGGGCGGCCGGGGCCACAACAGTAATTGCAACGTGAACATTCATCCCGACGGCTCCGTCGAGGTCGACCTGGCAAGCCAGGATCTGGGCACCGGGACGCGCACAGTGATCAAGATCGTGGCGGCGGAAACGCTGGGTCTCCCCCTCGAGGCGATCGAACTCAACATCGGAGACACCAAGTATCCCGCGAGCGGCGCCTCCGGCGGCAGCACCACAGTCGGCGGTGTGAGCGCCTCGACTCGCCGGGCCAGCGTGGATGCCCGCGATCAGCTTTTTGCGGCCGTGGCTGCAAACTTGGGAGTTCCGGCAGACCAGCTTGAAGCCGTCAATGGCAAGATCCAGGCGAAGGGTGATTCATCGAAGAGCCTCACCTGGAAACAGGCCTGCTCCAAGCTAGGCGTAAAGGCGATTCAGGTGACGGGAAAGAATCCCGGCCCCTGCTCGCTCGGATCGAGCGGCGTGGGCGGCGTGCAAATGGCGGATGTTAACGTTGATACGGAGACGGGAATCGTAAAAATCAACAAGATGGTGTGCGCGCAAGACTGCGGCCTCATCATCGACTTGAAGACGGCGGAAAGCCAGTGCTACGGCGCGCTAATTATGGGCATCACCTACGCGCTCTTCGAGCAGAAGATCATGGACGACGTCACGGGCCGGATGCTGAACCCCGACATGGAGTTTTACAAACTGGCGGGTATCGGCGATATCGGCGAACTGGTCGTACACATGATGACCGGGCCGGGATACGACGAACGCGGCGCCATCGGCCTGGGTGAGCCGCCGGTTATTTCGCCGGGCGCCGCAATCTCCAACGCCGTCGCCAACGCCATCGGGGTGCGAGTGTCCACAATACCCATCACCCCGGAAAAGGTCCTCGCTGCACTGGAGAAAGGAGAGATATCCTGATGCAAAACTTCGAATATGCAAGTCCCACGACTTTGCAAGCGGCGGTCCATTTATTGGCTGAGGCCAAGGGCGATGCGGCGATCATGGCGGGGGGAACCGACCTGCTGAGCTTGATGAAAGAAGGCGTCGCCAAGCCGGTGAGGGTTGTCGATCTGCAAAAACTCAAGGAACTGAAACACCTCGAGTACAGATCCGGTTTGCGATTGGGCGCCTTGGTGACATTCGACGAACTGCTTGAGAACACCGACGTGCAGAAGAACTATCCCGCGCTGGTTCAGGCTGCCCGCGGCGTCTCGAGTCCCCAGATTCGCAGCGTGGGAACTGTGGGTGGTGATCTTTGCCAGCGGCCGCGCTGCTGGTATTACCGCTTGGGATACGGACTCCTGGCAACTTACAATGGAAAAGCCATGGTGCCCGAGGGTGACAACCGCTACCACGCCATCCTGGGCAATTCCGGTCCATCTTATTTCGTGAGCCCGTCAAGCTTGGCGCCGGCGCTCATTGCCTTGGGAGCGAAGGTCCGGCTGCACGGCCCCGAGGGACCTCGGGAGATTGAAATCGAGAAGTTCTTCGTGACTCCGGCAAGCGAGGGCGAAAGTGAGCACGCGCTCAAGCCCCACGAAATCGTTACGGAGATTGTTGTGCCGCCTGCCGAAGGAATCAAGATGGCGGTGTACGAAGTTCGCCAGAAAGAGGCGCTGGATTGGCCTCTGGCCGCCGCCGCCGTGGCTCTTGAGATGCCCGGCGATTCGATCCGCAGGGCGCGCGTGGTTCTCGGCCACGTAGCTCCGGTGCCCTGGCCGTCTCCGGAGGCGGAACAGGTTTTGGCGGGAAAGACATTTGTTGATGATCTAGCCGACGAGGCCGGAAAGGCCGCGGTGAGCAAAGCTACGCCGCTGTCAAAGAACACCTACAAAGTCCAACTGGCCCGAGTGGCGGTGAAGCGCGCCTTGTTGCGCGCTGTGAAAGGAGAGGTCTGATTATGCCTGAACCCACTCCCCAGCCTGAATATTCCCCTGAGCGCTGCCGCCTGCTGCGCTCCAAGTGGATGTTCATCGAATCTGAGCCTGACCCGACGGTTCCCCGGTCCGACAGCGGCATCTGCTGGTGTGTGCATACGCAGAATTGCCTGGGACCGGATCGCGGAATCGTCAATATGGAAAACTGTAGACCGGGCCGTGAGTGCTTCCGCTCGTTGTAGGAGCACGGTGCGTCGTGTCTTCATTTATCCGCCTCTTTTTACCGCAGAGGCGCAGAGGCGCTGAGGCCTGAGAACAAAAGGACTTCGCTCCGCGTCTCAGCGACTCTGCGGTGAATGCCTTCGCCATCTCACCTTTCAAACAGGTAACTTCCGACCTCCACTTACATCAAAGTATATGGGCGCTTTAGGCGTGTTTTGTCGACAGGAGGATATATGAGAAATAGATTGATTGTTTCGGCAATCGTAGGGATAGGTTTGGCTGCGTTGCTGGCCGTTCCCGGCAAGGCAGCGATTAAGGGAGAATACATCGAGGCTCGCAGCGCGGACGTTTACACGGGGCCATGCTTCGCCAACGGCGAAGTCGGACTGGTCGGCGACGAAGCCATCCTGGCTTGGAAGATCGACCAAGGCGACTGGAACGGAACCAGTTTGAACGGCCTGATGGTTGTGGCGGTGGTGAAAGCCCACGCTACGCTGGGTGACCCTTACCATAGTCCTTATCCAGCAGTATCCGTGCTGATCGTTGACCAAAAGGCCAGTGCCGGGCAACGTTTGGCGCTTCAGGAATTCGCGGCCTCAATGGCCGGCAAGCTTTTGAGCCACGTGGTGCGTGTGGAAGCGGCGCCCATTCAGTTGACGCTTGCTACGGGAGAACAGCACGGCGCAGCCCAGTTGGTGGCGGGAGACCTGGTGAGTATTAAGACGCGCAGCCTGTGCCAAGGCGACGACAAATGCGGGAACGAAATTGTGTATTATCCTCCCCTCGTCCACCTGGCTCACGCCATGCCCGCCTTCACGATCGAGGATACCTTCCACGGGCAGGGTCTGAATGTTGTGTGGAATCACATTGGCAAACGCAGCGCATTTGTGGGAAGCTTTTCACTTGCTAGCGTTTCCTAAACCAAATTACGTGTTGGCTGCCCTGACGCTCTTTTGTTCTCACAGCGCATCCAACCCATGAGGGCCATTTATGAGACTGCATCGCGCACATGCGGTATTACTTGCGGCACAACTTCTCTTGGCAAGCCTGGCGTTCGGGCAGACGTACAAAGTCGAAACTGCCGGAGCGCCTGCCGCGGGCCAGGTTCCTCCGGCTGTTCAAAATGCGCTTGAATCCCAGGGAGCGAAGGTGGAGAACGGCCAGGGTGGAACGTTGCTGGAAGTGTGGTTCGCAAAAACCGTAGCTACGAATTCCAGCGCCAGTCCGTCTTCCGACTATCTGTATCCCTCGCTGACCGAGGGCGAATTCCTCGGTGTGCTGCACTTCGCCAGCGCCGGCGCGGATTTTCGAGGTCAAGCGATCAAACCCGGTTTTTATACCTTGCGCTACGGGCTCATTCCCCAGGACGGTAACCACATGGGGGTGAATCCAACCCGTGACGTGTTGGTCCTCTGCCCCGCCGCTGTGGACACTGATCTCAGCGCCAACCTCAAGTTCGATGACCTTGTTAAGTTGAGCCGGCAGGCGGCCGGCACTCCGCATCCCGCTTTCCTTGTGGGGGCGCCCGTGAACGGAAGCAGTTTTCCGGCCGTGGCCAAAGACGATCAAGACCACTGGAATCTCCAAGTGAAGCTGCACGGTTCGAGCGGCGATCTTCCGTTTGCGTTTACCGTGGTCGGTAAGTGGCAGGGCTGAGGAATTGATTCACTGTTCGGGCAGATCTGATGCGTAGCTTCAAAACACGACCGAATGAAATGAGGGCAAGCTCTCTATTGAAAGCGATTGCGGCGGCGCTGTTCGCGTGCGTGGTTCTGACAGTCTCCCCGCTGACCGCCGCCCAGGCCGCGCCCCCGCACTTGGCAGTCCTGGAGGGAATGCTGCTTTCCACCCCGGCGGACTGTCCCGTGCTGCGAAATCACGGCAAGGACCAGCCGCTCTCCGGCTACACCACTTACCTCCACCATACCCTGCAGGACAAGCGCCTGGCGAACCGCGAAGTGCGGCTCGAGGGGACGATGAAAGCCGATGGAACATTCCAGGTCGAGCGCCTCTACACCGTCAAGGACGGAAGGCTCTACCGGGTGCGTTATTTCTGCAAAATCTGCAACATTGAAGCCCTCGAGCCCGGAAATTGCGTCTGCTGCCAGCAACCCACCGAGCTCCAGGAAATCCCTGTCACTGGAGACGCCAAGTAACTCCACCGCTTGACGGTAGTGTCCTATTTTGACTGGTAGCGCCGGCCTTTAGAGCCTGCCCTGAGCAAAGCGAAGGGTCGGCAGATGCTGGCCTAAAGGCCAGCGCTACGCCGAAACTAGGCACCTACCCGCTTGACTGAATTCCCTCCGCCAATTATCGTAGCGAATCATCATGCTAAGACGCGCCTTCCTCGGCTCCCTGGCTTCGACTGTGAGTATCGCCGCAGCGCGCTCTCGCCAACCTGGCACAACCAATGGCACCAGCCGCGGCTGGCGCAAATATGCGCACAACCCCGTTCTGGGCGGCAGCCTCGGCGTCTGCTTCGACGTATCTCTGCTGAACGAAAATGGCAAGTACCGTATGTGGTTTTCGTGGAGAAACAAAAAAAGCGTCGCGTTGGTGGAAAGCCCGGACGGCATTCACTGGGGTCCGCCGACGATCGTTCTCAGCCCGAATCCCGCCACGCATTGGGAAGATGACATTAACCGCCCAGTTGTGATCCGACGAGACGATACCTACTTCATGTGGTACACAGGCCAGGCTCGGGACCATTCCTGGATTGGCCTGGCGACCGGCAGCGACGGAAGGCATTGGGAGCGTGCGGGGCCGCATCCGTTGTTGTCCCCCGATCAGCCCTGGGAGAAAGCCGCCGTCATGTGTCCGTCGGTCGTGTGGGATGACGTGGCTCGGATCTATCGCATGTGGTATTCAGGCGGCGAACAGTATGAGCCGGACGCCATCGGTTATGCCACCAGCCCCGACGGGCGCCGTTGGACGAAGTTAACGGCCAATCCAATCTTCAAGGCCGACCCCGAAGTCGCTTGGGAGCGTTACAAGGTGACGGGCTGTCAAGTGCTGCGCCGCGGAGCCTGGCATTACATGTTCTACATCGGCTTCCGGGATATCGACCACGCTCAGATCGGTTTGGCTCGTTCTTCGGATGGAATCACATGTTGGCAGCGACTTGCCGCCAACCCGATCATCAGTCCCGGTATCAACCAGTGGGACCACGACGCTTGCTATAAGCCCTACGCGATCCTCGATGGCCGCCGCTGGCTGCTTTGGTACAACGGCCGGCACGGGAATGTGGAGCAAATCGGCTTGGCTGTTCACGAGGGAGAAGACTTGGGTTTCTGATCGCCTCCTCCTGCCCGGATCAGGCGACGCTCAATTGGGGCGCATCGAAGCCCCCGCCTTAATCTCCATACCCAAGTCGTCCAAACGGTCGAGCGCGACGCGGGCAGCTTCAACCTGAATTCCGAAGTTGCTAGACCGAAGTTCCCCTGACAATTAGGCCGAACCTCCGGGTCAACCCTTGATTACGCACGGCTTGGCAGGATCGTGATTTTTATTATGTTCCCATGTAATTGCAAATATTATGCTTGACAGT
>Ga0187852_1001275_pt1 | contig 24133 bp, 19 predicted proteins | sample June2016WEW_6_40_FD_134511 | JGI IMG/M metagenome (GOLD analysis project Ga0187852, IMG submission 134511) | Peatland microbial communities from SPRUCE experiment site at the Marcell Experimental Forest, Minnesota, USA - June2016WEW_6_40 | ecosystem: Environmental > Terrestrial > Soil > Wetlands...
AGATGGGCGAGCTGCAGGAGCGCATCACCTCCACCAGCAAGGGCTCTGTAACTTCGGTGCAGGCCGTCTACGTGCCGGCTGATGACTTGACCGACCCGGCTCCGGCCACCACCTTTGCCCACCTCGACGCGACTACCGTGCTGAGCCGCCCGCTTTCCGAAATCGGCATTTACCCGGCCGTCGATCCGCTGGCCTCCACATCGCGCATTTTGAGCGCGCGCATCGTGGGCCAGGAGCACTACGACGTGGCCCAGGGCGTCAAGAAGATTCTGCAGCGGTACAAGGACTTGCAGGACATCATCGCCATTCTGGGCATCGACGAGCTCTCCGACGACGACAAGATCACCGTGGCCCGCGCCCGCAAGATTCAGAAGTTTCTCTCGCAGCCCTTCCACGTGGCCGAGCAGTTTACCGGCATTCCCGGCCGCTATGTGAAGATCGCCGACACGGTGCGCAGCTTCAAGGGCGTTCTCGACGGCAAGTACGATGACATACCCGAGCAGGCCTTCCACATGCAGGGCGCCATCGAGGATGTGCTGGAAACTGCCGAGAAGATGAAGGCGACGGTGTGAAAGCAGCCTCTAGCTTCTAGCCATTAGCTTTTAGCTTTTCGTGCTACGCGTAATTGATGGACTCAGTGCTTGCACAATGAGCTAAGAGCTAGAAGCTAAAGGCTGAAAGCTGGCGACTGAAAGGAGCCCATGGCAGACGAGACAAATCAACTCCGCGTCCGGCTGGTCACTCCCGAGCGCACGCTCTTCGAGCACGCGGCCTCGGCGGTCGAGTTGCCCGCCAAGAACGGGTACATAGAGGCGCTCTACGGGCACGCGCCGCTGGTGGCCGAATTGGGCGCGGGCGACGTAATCATCCACGGCGGGGCAGACGGCGAATCCGGCCCCAAATCCGGTGCTCCGGAGAGTGTGACTCACTACAACGTCAGTTGGGGTTTTGCCGAGGTTCTGCCCGACAGGGTCACCATCCTGGCCACCGACGCGCTGAAGCCCGAGGAGATCGACGTGCCCCGCGCCCAGCAGCAACTGGAGCGCGGCCACAAGCAATGGGACGAGGCCGGCGACAGCGAAGACGCTTACACCGAGGCCCTCCGCGTCATCGCCGAAGCCGAAGCCAAGCTGGCCGCGGCGGCGGAAAAGCACTGAGGCTCATTCACTAATTGCTGCTCTGACTGAAACGGCCCTGCTCGCTCTAGCAGGGCCGTTCTGTATGTAAATGAGAAAGTGAAAATTGCCCGTTGTCTTTCTCTGAAAGTCTATAAATTTACGGTTTACAGGGCGTTATGATCGGATTCTTCAACACATGCCATCCCTTTGCATCCATGGGCGCCCAATCTGCGTCGTAGCACGCGCCTCGGCGATACTTTCCATTCTTGAAGCGATAGACTTCCAAGGTTTTCTCTGAGGCGGAATCATGGAAGCCGAGAACCAAATCGTGATACCCGTTAGTTACCGTTGGCTGCACGGTAAATATCTGGAAGTTCCACCCGTCCCCGCCCAGGATGAGTTTGTAGCCGTTATCCGATTTTGAGAACACCCAGAAGGGGCAGTTGCCCGTGGCGCCGCAACCCGCTTGCACACCCCACGCCTGAGCAATTACCTCGGGCATCCCGTCCTCATTCATGTCAATGAACTTTACGCGGGTGTCTGCCGCAACAGTCCGCAGCTCCTTCTCTGATTGGATTCCCAAATCGGCCATGTTGGGTCTGATTTGCGCGGCGATTGCCTTGATCAGCGCGGCTCGCTCTATAGGATCGAGCGTCTTCAACTCCTTAATCCTGTCTTCGGGGCCGAGTTCCTGCGCCTCGCTGGCTTTCCAGTGGAATGTTGGGCGGGGAGTCTTCGCGACAGGCACGGGCTGTTGTCCGCTCAACATAACGACCATCGAAGCTAAAAATGCCATTGCGAAGAATACGGATTTCATAGGAAGAATTCTACGCCCGTTACACACGCCCACCATTTGCAGCCTGCTAACAACTGATGTCTCTCCGCGCGTGTGCGGGGAATAGGCGCGCGTTACTCCGTGACTGTCGCGCCGTAGTTAGTTGGTTGCGGCGCCGTGCCTCGAAGCTGCGCGATAAAGAGCTGAACCTAGCTCAGAACCAGAGCTTTGCGGTCGCTATGCACCTCGTGCCCGCTGCCTTTGGCGATAATCCTGAGGCTATGGGTGGAGAGCTGCTTCTGCTCTTCCTGCATCTGGGCATAAAGAGGTTCGAGCTTGCGCATTTCGGGAGGCTCCCTGGGGTCTGCGCCCGTGACCGGATCGTGCGAGATGATCAGAATCGGCAGCGCGCCGAATGAACCGCTATGCAGGGTCTCCGCGCTCGATGCGTCAAAATTGTTGTACTCGTTTACGAGCGCATCGAAATGGCTCCGGCATGAATCTTCGCCGAGCTCCCTGGCGGCGCGAGCCTCCCAGCCGGCGACCGGCTTGCACATGCCCAACAGTCGGGGTATGCCCGCGCTGTAAGCCAACCGGGCGACCCGGATGATCAGTCCCATGTGCGAATTGTCCTGAGGACCGGTGACAGCCTCAGTGCGCTTGTCCTGATCGGGCGTCGAGCTATCCAGAAGAATGATGCCTTGCACATTGGCGGGATAACGCGTCATGTAATCCCGCACGTAGATTCCGCCCCAGGAGTGGGACAGCAGCACAATCGGGCCGGTAACACCAGCCTGCGTGAGCAGCTCATGCAGGTTGGCCGCTACGTGGTCGGCGTCGCCCGGGCCCGGCTGCGGCTCGCTCCAGCCCAGTCCCGCGTGGTCATAGGAGCAGACGCGGGTGATCCGCGCCAGGTCCGGCTGAAAGTTGCCCCAACCCAGCACCGGGGTTGAAACTCCAAAGCCCGCTTCCAGCACGATGGTTGGCGAGCCGCTCCCGGTGCAGTAGAGATGCATCTTATGGCCATTCACCTGATAGAAAGAGCCCGGAGCCGGATGGGTTGCCCAGAAGATCTGCATGGCAATCGCGTTATAGGCGCTGCTCAGGGCCAGGGTTGCCGCAACCAGAACGACGATGGAGAGAACGATGCGTTCGGCAACCTTCCTCCACATCCGGCAGGGCTTGGTGGAAAGCGAAATCATGCGGCGGACGCTCAGCCACACAATCAGAATTCCGGCCGTCAGAAAGATAGCCGGCATGACAACATAATCGAAAATCATCTACTTCCTCGTTCTTTCCGCTCGCAGCCTGTATCCGCGTAAAATATCGACGCGGGAATCCTAACACAGTCGCCTTCACTCAAGGGTGCGTTCAGAATCAGAGGAGAGCTACACGATTGCGGGGCAGATGACTGACGCCTCATCGTCCACGCAGCTATGAAGCCAGTTGCAGCCTGCTCAATACCGATGTATCTTCATGGGTGCGCAGAGGAACAAGCGCGAGCGCGCTTTCGACTGCGCCAAAAGGAAACTCCCAATGCAGCCTGCACATTCAGGTCGATGGATTCATTCCGCACGATGGCCTCTTCTTTTGGTTCTCCTGGCCATCGCCTTTCATCCACAAATGGCCTTCGCGGCTACCAAGGTGGTTACGGAGGCGGACAAGGGCGGGGATGTCCATCTGAAGACCGGCGACCAACTCGAAGTCCGCCTGAAAGCGGATCCCTCCACCGGGTACATGTGGTACGTCCATCTCAAGTCAACCCCGCTCCTGAAGATCGTTCGCCAGTCGGAGACCGAAGCCACCGAGCCCGGCGCCGGCCGGCCCATCGTCCAGGTTTTCACTTTTGAAGCCCGGCGCAGCGGGGAAGGGATTCTCCTGCTGCACTACGTCCGCTCCTGGGAAAAACCCGCTTCCGATGAAGAGCAATTCAACCTGCACGTCGTGATCGAGTAAGACTGCGGCGCAGTTGCGGCCCAAACGCAAGATGCCCCGCCAATCCCGCAAACCGCGCGGCGAAGGCGGGGCACCCACAAGGCGAAAACTAATTCAACTGCAGGCTGCCCTTACGGCGTCTGTTTCTTCTTCAAGACCACGACCGTACCGAGCTGGTTCAGGACGGCCTCAGTTACCTTTCCCGCAGCGTCGCGCTTGAACTCGATGGTGACGCCGACATAGTCGGCGAGCTGGAAGGTTGTGCCGCGCTTGGGATTGAGCTTGTAATCCGGCTGTCCGGGAACGCTGGCAATGAGTGAGTTTTCGCCGCGGAGAGATATTTTGATCGGCACCGGAGAGCCCTGAATCTCGTAGTCGCCGGCGAAGGGTTCGATGAAGCTGCGCTGGGTCAGTTGCCGGTCGGGCATGCGGGTGAAGACAATGTCCTTGACGTCAGGCTGAAGCGGCATGGAGATGCTGGAAATGTCGCCGTCCAAGTCGGTGATGAACATGACCTTCATCTTCTCGAATTGATCGAGCGGGTCGGCAGGCACCTGGAACTGATCGTAGTGATAGTGCTCCAGCTTTCTGCTTACCTTGTTCAGCGTCATCTTGAAGGCATCGCCGTCGGGCTCGATGGTGATGGTCCCGTAGCCGGGGTTGGAGTAGTCGCCGGCATAGTCTTTCAGGTCGTGCGAGGGGTGGGTTCCGAGTTTGCGCGAGGAGTAGCCCTTGTCCTTGGCTTCCTGTTCGGATTTCTTACCTCCCGTTTCAGCGGCCAGCATGCGCTGGTTCCACGGAACCTGATCGAGACCCAGCAGACGGTCATAAATGTTCATGGTGACGATTTCCGGCACCGGGTTGCCGTTGAGATTGGTCAGCACCACCACGCCGATTTTTTCGTTAGGCAGGAAGGCAAGGTTGGCGCTGAAGCCGTCGATGTTGCCGCCGTGCGAGACCTCTTTATGGCCCCGGTACGTGGAGATGAAGAAGCCCATTCCATAACTGCCTTCGCCGTTCTCCTTGTAGGCGGGCGCGCCCGGAATGGCCATCTGCGGGGTCTGCATCTGGACGGAGTTGTTTTCAGAGAGCAGCTGCTTGCCGTCCACCTTGCCGTGGTTCATGTGGAAGAGCAGATACTTGCTCATGTCGGTTACGTTGGAGTTGATTTCCCCGGCCGGGCCCATGGCGCAGCGGTTGGGGCATTGCTCGTCGAAGGGGATGCGCTTCAACTCGGCTTTCAGGTCGTTGCCCTTGCGATAAGGCGCGCCAAAATCGGCGCTGTTCTGGGTTTCGAGTTCGGAGAAGTTCGTGCCGGCCATGCCCAGCGGCTTGAAGACGCGCTGGGTAATGGCATCCTCCCAACTTGTGCCGTTCAACTGGCCGGCAATGTATCCGGCCGTCATGAACATCAGGTTGTTGTACTGGAAGGTGGTGCGCAGCGGCTTGCTGGGCTCCAGATATTGCAACCGGCTGAGGATGTCCTCGCGTGAATAGTCAGACGTGTACCAGATGAGATCGTGGCGCGGCAGACCCGTGCGATGGGTAATCAGGTCGCGGATGGTCACCTGCTCGGTCAGCTCCGGAGTGTACAGCTTGAAGGTGGGCAGATAGTCGCGAACCGGCTTGTCCCAGTCGACTTTGCCTTCGTCCATCTCCATGCCCAGGGTGGTCACGGTGAAGGATTTGGTGATGGAGCCGATGGCAAACAGGGTGTTGGGCGTGACCGGCAACTGCTTCTCCAGGTCGCGATAGCCGTAACCCTTGAGGAGGGTCACCTTGTCGCCCTGGATGACGGCCAGGGCCAGGCCCGGCACCTTCCAGTCCTTCATGGTCTGGGCGATGAACTCATCGAGCCCGTCCAGGCTGGGCTTGGCGGCCGGAGCCGCCGCGCTGGCGGCGGGTTGCGCGGGTGCGCGCTTGAAGTTGAGATCGAACGGCTGGCCCTGTGACCACGTGCCGTCGATCTCCGTCGCATCCTTGTTGACTGTGCCTTCATACGTGCCATGAACGGCATCGACGGTCAGGCTCAGCTTGGAATCCTTGAGGGTGACAGCGGTGACAGGGATGCCGTTGGCGCCCTGATCGACGCTGTCCAATGTTGCCGTGAGGCTGCCGTCCTTGGCCGCGGCGATGTGCAGAACCAGATGGAGTTGGGGCCCTGGGGTAATCAGCGTTCCCTGCCAATCCCCGGCAATTTGCGCTTGCGCGCCGCAGAGCGGCGAGAGAGCCAATGCGGAAAGCGCAACAAGGGCGAGGTTTTTCATGAACGTGCGTTTCATCCTTCTCCTAACCTGCGTGGAGGACAGTCTGAAGCGTTCTCCGCGCCATTGCAGTTGTTTGTTGAAGACAAGCATACAGACCAAGGCCGCGGTTCTTCCTCGTCGATGGCTGTACGCAGATCATGGTGGAATGGTTCCGTCTCTTCCCCTCTGAGAATTGCGGTTGCGATCGTCTCCGGCACCATGGAATCCTTACCCCATAAATCTCTTGGGTGGCATGGACATGAACGTCAGATTTCTCCGCGCCGTTCCAGTTGTTTGTAGAGCACAAGCGAATAGACCACGGGCGCAAGCCCCCCGGCCAACAGAGCGAACAGGGCCGCGAGATACAGGCCGGCGATAGAAAGCGCCAGGCCGAGCAACCCGGCTGCCACAGTGATCCTGGCTGCGAAGCGATGCGTGTCATTCCAGACGCGCTCGCTGGCCAGGGTCCACGGTGTCCTGACTCCAATATAGAAATTCCGGCGCACCTTGCCCAACAAGTTGCCGAATAGAATGATGAAGAGGCAGACTCCGCAGAGAACGGCCCGGCCCATGTCGATCGCGCGCCCGCAATCAGCCCAGAGCATGACGGCATAACTGTAAGTCATGATGCCGAAAAACAGCAGCATCACCTGATGATAGGTGGACCAGAAGGCATCCATCTGGAAGCGCTTTGGCGAGAGCCAGGGGAAGAGCCAGGTCAGCCCCATCACAGCGGCCATGAAGCCGGGACCAAAGAGGTAGAGCGTCCACTTGGGCCCGTAGCGGTCGGGCTCAAAGTGATAGTTCCAATGCAGGGGAACACTGGCCGGGAAGTGGGGATACAGGACCGCCGTGGCCGCCAGCGCCGCGGCAATCAGCAGGATTTCGAAGAGAAAAATCTTGCGCGTCATTATTGTTTCGCTCCTTTCCGTTTGCCGTCGTCGATCAAGCCCATGGCCCAGGCCATCAGATCCTCGACTACGGTGGTATTCAGCCCGTACCAGATCTGCTGGCCCTCGCGGCGGCTGGTAATCAGGTCGGCCTCCTTCAGCACGGCGAAGTGATGCGACATGGAGGGCTTGGTCATATCGAACCTTTCCGCCAGGTCCCCGGCCGTCCGCTCCCCCTGGCGCAGCAGGGCGAGGATCTCCCGCCGGGTGGGGTCGGCCAGCGCTTTGAATGTCTCATTGCTGCTCATGGCTGTTTAGACCGTCTCCTAATTAGACGATTGTCTAAATATAAACGTGAGGGAATTTCCTGTCAAGCACAAAATTCGCCAGCTTTTTGAAGGCTTCTCCGCGCACCCGGGTTGCAGAACGCACAAGGCCGCGGACCGGGCCACCTGGAGTCTACCGGCCCGCGTTGCCGCTAACTCCAGGTGCGGATGCCGATGACTCCCCAATATGCGAGGTAAACGGCGGTAATCAGCAGCGCCGAGGTGACGGCAATCGAAAACCAGCGGACGCTGCAGCGAATCTCCTTCTTCCGCGCCAGCCACAAAGCGGCGGCGCTGGCCAAAGAGGCCGCGGCAAAGATCAGCGAGGCGAGAAAAATGCCGAAGGACCAAATCGTCATGTGGCCCAGGCGCGCGAATATGTCGTTGCTGGAAGCGATAGAGAGCCCCACAAACGCCAGCAGGCTCAGCACGGCGATCAACGGCCACAGCCGCATGGCGCGCTCCGCGGGCCGGCGGCGCCGCTTGATGAGGCCGCCGAAGATCCAGAACGGCGCATACAGAAGGACAGCAATGAACGCCAGCAGGAACCAGGCAACCAGAGCGATTTCGGCGATGGCAAACCAGGTGGGGATGCGCTTCATGGTGCCGCCGATGTAGACAAATCGCCCCTCGGCGTTGGGCGTGAGCAGGGCCACGGTGGCGATCGGCTCAGGGTGGTCTTTCTTGGGTAGCAAGTAGCGGAATTGCTCGCCGCTGACGGGTGCAGCAGTGGGTTGATTGACGCCTCCGAGGCCGGAGAGCAGGAGGTTTCCGCCACCGAAGCTCACGCGTTGCAACCCGATCAAGCGCCCCAGAAACTGGGTAAACTGGATGCGCGGGGAGGCGGGCTCGTACCATCCCGCGTAATCCGCGGCATCGGCGGGCAGTGGAGCCGCGGCGGGCACCGGCGGCCTCTGGAGGGAACGGGTAACGTAGGCGCGGATCGCGTCGCCGATCTTGCCGAAGGCCTCGCCATTGCCGGAGTTAATGCTATAGGAATAGCCCACTCCATACTCCGGCATGTAGGCCATCTCCGTCAGTCCGCCATCCACGCCTCCATTGTGGCCGTGATATTCGAAGCCATCGTGAAAGCTGGGGTAATTGCTCAGGCCGTATCCCGCCTTAAGCCCCTGCTGCACCTCCCATGTGCGGGTCGGCGTCTCCATGCGATCGATGGAGGCCGCGGGCATGACCTGCATGCCGCCCACCGCGCCGCGATTCAGATAAAACTGGACGTAGGCCGCCATGTCTTTGGCCGAGGCGTTGATGGCGCCGGATGGACGCCCAATGATATTCCAGTAGGGATAGGGCGTCTTGCCGTCGGGATGATAGAGGGTGGTCAACTGGGGCGAGGGCTGTTCGAAATACGTGGCAGTCATCATGCCGATAGGCAAAAAGAGATTCTGTGTTACGTAATCCTCGAAGCGCCGGCCAGTGATCTTCTCCACAATGTAGGCGGCCACCGTAGGCCCGGCGTTGCAATACGACATGCGCGTTCCCGGCCGCCAGCGGGAGGTGCGCGAGTGGTGGTCATAGTCCAGGCCTTCGCGCTGCGTCATGCCCTTGGCGTCCTTGGCATACTCGCGCATGTGAATGTCGTCCCAGCCGGTGGTGTGTTCCAGCAGATCCACAACGCGCACCGGGTCGGTCGCCTCCCAACGATTCTCAAACCAGATTTCGGGCGCGAGTTCATGCACCGGGTCCTGAAGCGACAACTTGCCCTCATTCACGAGCTTGAGGATGGAGAGCGAAACAAAGCCCTTGGAGGTGGAACCGATGCGAAAGAGCGTCTCGTCGGTGGCGGCCTGATTCGCGGCCACGTTGGATTTGCCCAGCCCGGCAACCCATTCGGGACCATCCTTATGCACGATGGCGACAGACATGCCCGGCGTGTGCGTGTCGGCCAGAATCTTCTCCAGTTGCTGCCGAAGCTCCGCGATGGACTGCGCCGGCTTGGGCGTCTCGTCCTTCTTGACTTGAGCCGCGCCGGCCACTGCCGCCAGACACAAAACCAGCACCAAAAGGGTGAAATTCCTAACCTGCCAAGGCATCGAATTCTTCATTCGCGATCTCCTTCGACCGTTACTGTTGCCGTCAGTGATTGTATCGCCTGCCGGCGAACCTGAATCTTGCCCAGCGATTGAAATGTGACCTTTCACTGAAGCGAGTGGCTTTCCATCCACTACGTTCTATGCCGGTTCACAGTTCCCGTCTCTGCTGCCCCTGTGCAACCCGCCCGCGAATCGCATACAATTCCGGAAGAAAGAAAATGGCCAAAGCGACGAAGGAACGGATTTTCGAGGTTGCATGCCCGGATTGCGGGGCGATGCTCAAGGTGGATGGGGCGACCGGCCTGGTGGTGAGCCATACCCCGGCGCCGCGCAAGCGGATGTTTGAGGACCTGGAGACTGCGGCCAAGGCCATGCGGGAGCACGATGAGCGCAAGGAGTCGATCTTCCGCCAGTCGGTGGAGGCGGAGAAGAACAAGGAAGACCTCTTCGAGAAGAAGTTTGCCGAGGCCCTGCGCAAGGCCAAGGACGCTCCCGACACGAAGCCGCTGCGGGAGTTCGACCTGGATTGAATGCCGCGCCCTGGAATGCGCCATGAACTTTTCGGCGCATTTTCGCGGATATTTCCCACGGTCCGCAAATTCGAGCGATACTTGATACACCGTTCCCTCGACCCGGTGGCTACGGTCCGGGACGAAAGGAGAGAACATGGGAGTCATACCGCTTTCCCAACCAACGATCAGTTCTAATGCTGCGCGGAGCGACTCTGAGTGCGAGGCCAGGAATTTTGTCCGGGTCGCCGCGGCAGGAACCCTTCTTGCAGGCGGCATGTTGCTGCTCGCGGGCCAGCGACGCGCCGGATTGGTCGCGGCGGCTTCAGGCACGGCGCTGGCGCTGCTAGACCAGAAGGAGACGCTGCGCTCGTGGTGGAATCTGCTCCCCGGCTTTATCGATGACGTCCAACGGGTACTCGGCCAGGTGCAGGGCGGGGTGGAGGATATTGCCGCCAAGCGCGAGACGCTGCGACAGATTCTGGCGAAATAGGCGCGGACGGACCAGGGCCCCACTACCAGGTCCAAGCCCGGCCAGGAGGTCGCACACCTGCTCGAAGATGAGCCCCCTGGTGGGGAATTAAGGCGTGGTCAGGGTCAGAATCTCCGCTTCGGAAAGCATCTTCTAGCTCTTCCGCTCCACCAGGTAGCGGGCGACGGCTTTGAGGCCATCCGCCCGGCTGCCGTAGGGCGCGAGGGCCGCAAAGGCCTCTTCAATCAGCAGGGCGGCGTCGCGCTGGCTCTGCTCGATGCCGAAGACGGCCGGCCAAGTGGCTTTTTCGGTAGCCAGGTCCTTGCCCGCAGTCTTGCCCAGGTGCGCCGAATCCTCGGTCATGTCGAGCACGTCGTCCACAATCTGGAAGGCCAGGCCGGCCTTGCGGCCGAAGAGGTCCAGGCGGGCTACGTCGTCCGCGGCGGCCCCGGCGTAGACGCCGCCGGCCACCACGCTCACCCGGATCAGCGCGCCGGTCTTGGCGCGATGAATGGCCATCACCAGCTCCGGCGTGGGCTTTAGGTGTTCGCTTTCCAGGTCCAGCACCTGGCCGCCGATCATGCCCTCGACGGTGCCGACGGCGTTGGCGATGAGGCCGATGATCTGCACGGTAGCCGCCGCGGCCGAGTCCAGCCCGGCCAGCACCTCGAAGGCGCGGGTTTGCAGGGCATCGCCGGCCAGGATGGCGATGGCCTCGCCGAAGGCCACATGGCAGGTGGGCTTGCCGCGGCGCAGGTCGTCGTTGTCGAGAGCGGGCAGGTCGTCGTGGATGAGCGAGTAGGTGTGCAGCATCTCCAGGGCCGCGCCCAGCCGCTCGATGCCCTTGGGCAGCACCCCGGCGATCGTGACAGCGGCCTGGTAAGCCAGCAACGGACGCAGGCGCTTGCCGCCGGCAAAGACGGAGTGGCGCATGGCGCCATGAATCGAGGCCGGGACCGTCTCCACGCTGGGGAGCAACTCCTCCAGCGCCCGATCGGTCAGTTCCGCTGCCTCTTTCTTCAGCAATTTCACATCGACAGACATTGCACTCATGATACCCGAGGCCGGTTAAGCCTTCGCTCCAGCAAACACAGAGCGATGAGCGACAGGAGAGCCAGGCCGCTCAGCCAGCGACCAGCAATCACGTCGGCGGTGGTGGTCCAGTCCACGGCCAGGTCTACGGGGCCCTGTGGCACAGGCACGGCCATCAGGCCGTCTTTACGCTGGGCGAGTACGGCAGCGGGCCGCCCATTCACTTTCACCCGCCAGGCCGGGTAGCTGCGCAGGCGCAGAATCAGGGTGCCGGGGTGCGACGCGACCGCGGCGATCCGCAGATGCTCTGCCTGATTGTTGGTCGCGGCAAATGTGGCTTCGCAACTGCCCTGCGCGGCGCTCCAGGCGGGGATGGCTTCGTCCTCGTCCTGGCCGTCGGGAACCGTGCCCAACGCCGTCGCAGGATCACTGACCATGCAGGCGGCAGGAAGGCCGGTGGCGACCAGGGAGTTGTCGGCGCCCGGTGGCTCATACTCGCCAACGCCCGCAAAGCCATTGCCGGAGCGGTAGACGCCGGCCATGGCGGCGACGTTGTCCTCATCGTCGCAGACCTGGAAGAAGATCATTCCTGAGGCAACCGCGGCCGCCAGAAAGACCGCGGCGCATGTGGCCGCGACGGCTATGCGCCGCCAGCGCCGGGCAGTCAGGCTGGGCCAGACGGCCGCGGCGAAAAAGATGGCCATCGGCGCTTCCAGCGCTACCAGCCAACGCCAGGGAAACTGCAAAAACCGGAGCTTGGGCAGCAGATTCCAAACCGGCAGGGAGATGGGAAGCTGGAGAAAGAGAATCGCGAACGGGATCGCATAGAGGGGAATCCACCAGCAGCGTGGCCTGGACTGGTTTCCGGGGGGCAGGCTGCCGCACAGCCATGTGACCAGCATGCAGGCCAGGGCCAACGCAATCATGGTGACGGCGATGACCGAGACCTTATGCAATTCCACGTCATGCGGCTGCAGCAAGGGGTCGGCATGGTGGCCAAAGAGCCAACTGTTCTCGATCATTTCGGCGGGATCGTTGGTGGCCTGGCGAATATCGGTCCAGCGCTGCTCCCAGGCGGCGGGAACAAGATAAATAGCTGCCAGACCCATCCCCAGAACTGCGCCGGCCGCGGCGCGCACCACGGGCGCCCACGATCTTTCAAGCCAGGCCAGGGCCAACGCGACTGCGGCCAGTAGATAGCAGGCCATAATTCCCAGAGGCACGTTGCTGAACCACGCCCCGGCGACGGCCAGCGCCAGAGGCACGGTGGAACCATCCAGGGCGCGCTTCCAGAACGAACCGGCCGGATTGCGGTCGCGCAGGATGCAGAGAAGAAGCAGCGGAATCCAGAAGCCGCCCGTAAGTTCTCCAAAAGCCGATCGCTCGTAGGCGCAGAAGAGCGCGTAGCCGGAAAACAGGGCGGCGCAGCCGGCCAGCGTTGCCGGCCCGCCGGAGAGCGCCTGGCGGGCGAGCGCGCGGGTGGCCAGGCCGGTGGCTGCCAGCAGAAGGAAGGTCAGGGCTGCCGGGACGAGCGTCCAGGGCAGCGCCAGCCCCAGGGCCGCGCCCAGCATCCAGGTCAGCGGCGGATAAAAGATGAAGCGCGGCTCGCCGGCCCCGAAGTTTGCGCTCGCCGCCCAGTGCGGATACAGAATCCCCTGCCGCCAACTACTCTGGGTGTCGAGCCAGGAAACGAGATGGAAGTCAAAGTCGTGGCCGCAGGAGGGGCCGCGCAGCAGTTGCGGCGCAATGGCTATGGCCGCCGCGAGCAGGATGACAGCCGGACCGGCCAACCGCTTCCAGCGTTCTGGGGCAGGCCGGCTCATGGCAGCAGCCGCAGTGTGTGGCGGGTCTGAGCGGCTACGGCTGCCGGGCTGAAGGGCAATGCAAAGGTAGTCCCGTTGTACCAGTCGTTCCATTGGTCGCGGAAGTACGGGCTGAGCGGGTTGCCGCTCTCGCCCATCACGATGTTCTCCGTGGAGCCGTCAATGTCGCTCCAGTCCATGGTGAAGCGCTGCGAGGGGGCAAGGTTGGTGCCGATCTGCTTCACAGTCGTGCCGTCTCCGCCCATCGGCTGCGCTCCGGTTCCCGCCAGGCGGCCGATGAGCGGCAAGAAGCGGGCCAGTGGATGCTCGATGTCGATTTTATGCCAGCTTCCGTAGCTCCAGCGCGCCAGGTCGGCGGGAGCGTGGCCTCCCTCGATGCCGCGCCGCACCGCCTCGGTCAGCAGCGCGTCCCAGTTCGAGTAGCCGGGCGGCAGCCAATCGGGCTTGGCGTGCATCACGATCTCTTCCTCGGCAAAGCTCCGCTCGGCCCAGTGGTAGTCAGCGGCCAGCTTGCCCAGCTTGGGCTCAAGAATGAGCGGCCACAGCGCAGCCCGCGTCTGGGTCACGATGGAGGCGGCGGCGGAGTCGGTGGTCAGCTGTCCGTCCCAGGAGCGCATCAGGTCGGCAGCCTGGCGCAGCCGGTCGCCGGCGCCGGGGGTGTGATCGATGGCGTAGGCAAAGCGATGGCCCAGCTCCTGATCGACTTCACTGTAGACATCGGTCTGGAGGGCCAGCATGTCGGCGGGGGTGAGATTGTCGCGGCCTTCCAGGGCTTTGTAGATGCGCTCCACGCGGTAGGGATCGGGCCACTCGTGGGTGAGCGGAATCCCGGACATATCATCCGAAAAGGGATCAGAGCGCGACTTCTCGCTTGTAACTCGAGAGTTAGCCGTAGCCAAGAAACCTGAGGGCGGATTGACGACGTTGGGCAGCTTGTCGAAGGGGATGTAGATTGGACCTTCCGGGGGAAGCCCCCATTCAAATCGGAAGTTCATCGTGTCATGTGGAAGAGGCTGATCAAAGACACCCATCCCGCCCCACCGGATCGGCACCTTGCCGACGGCGTGGTAGGCGATGTGTCCCTGGTCGTCGGAATAAACGACATTCTGCGTGGGCCAGCACCACTCAGCGAGCGCCGCTGAAAACTCTGTCCAGTTCGCCGCCACGTCCATCTCGTAAATCGGCATAGTGTTGAGCGTTGGGTCGTAGAGGGTCCACTTGAGCGCGATGGGCCGCTTCTCCTTGGGCAGGATGGGATTCAGCAGCGGACCATGCCCGGTCAACTGAACGTCCAGCGTCACATCCTTGCCGCCGCGAACCTTGATGGTCTCGCGATCGACCTGAAGCGCATGCCATTCCGCGTCATTGCCCTCGTAGTTACCCTTGCCGTCGAGCTTCTCGATGTAGAGATCCTGCACATCGGCATAGAGCGCGGTAAAGCCCCAGGCTACGTGCTCGTTGTGGCCGGCGATTACGCCGGGCGCACCGGGCAGCGTGACGCCGGCGGCGTGGAAACCGGGCGAGCCGTGGCTGCCCGCCGACTTGAGATCGGCCACGTACCAGATCTCCGGCTCGCTGACAGAGAGGTGCATATCGTTGGCCAGCAGCGGCCGTCCGCTGGCCGTGTGCCGGCCCGCGACGACCCAGTTATTCGAGCCGTATGCGCAGCCATCGCATGCCGGCCCGCCAGGCAAACCAGGCAGCGCGTTCAAGCCGGATGGGGCGCCAAAATCCGGCGCGCTTGCGGGCGGAATGCGCGTCTCGCTGGGCTCGTCGTCGTCTTCATCATCCTCGTCGTTACCCGTTTTTGGCGGGGGCGCGGGTTGCGGCTGGCTCAGGTCAGGAGCGATGCCGGTGGGGGGGCGGTCGCGCCACGAGCCGACCGGATAGAGATCGTTTTCGAGCTTCTCGTTGTGGAGCTTGGCTGCAATCCGCTCCCTGCTCAGCTTCACCTGCCAGTGCGTATCCAGTCCCTGCACAAGCATCATGCCGATGGAGAGCGAATCGACGCCGCTCCAGGGCCGGGGGCGATAGCCGAGCAGCCGGAACTCCGGCGGCAGCGCGTTTTGATGCTGCTCGATGAAGAGGTTGACGCCGCGCGCGTAGGCCTCCAGCCGGGCGCGGTCGGCCGGAGCCAGATTGGCGTAGATGCGCCGGGCCGTATTGCGAAACTGGAGCACGCGCTGCGCCTTGTCATGCTCCAACTGCGAGGAGCCAAAGACTTCAGCCAGCTCGCCGTTGGCGTTGCGGCGGTAGATGTCCATCTGCCAGAGGCGGTCCTGGGCGGTTACGTAGCCCTGGGCTAGGAAGAGGTCGTCCTCGGTAGCCGCTTCGATGTGGGGCACACCATGGGCGTCGCGGCGCACCGTGACCGGCGCGGAGAGCCCGGCCAGATGCAGGTCTCCATCCAGCACCGGCAGCGCGGCTTTGGCTGCCGCGCGCAGCCACAGCACGCCTGCTACAGCGGCCAGCAACAACAGTGCAAGAAGGCCGCCCGCGATCAGAAGCAGAATCCGCGGCCAGCGGCGTTTGCGGCTTCGAGGCGGAGATTCACCGCCAGGCGCGGGCGTGCGATCCAGAGAGTCTGTATCAGGCATCGGTCATCCACAGGATAACGCCGCGGCGATGCCGGAGCCGCGCGGGGAACTTGACTCATGGAGCCTGGTGAAAACGATCGTCCTTCCGCCACGTGCCGAAATCCCTGGTCAGCTTGCAGGATTGGAGCTTTCCGTTCTCATAAAACATGGCGCCGCCGCCGCGGCCATCGGCGAAAAAGCCTCCGCTCATGCAGGGAACTCCCTGCACCGTCTGGTCGCCGGCCAGGTAACACTGCTTGAGCTTGCCGCTGGGATAAAAAGCGACCACGGAGCCTTCGCCCGGGCCCAGCCAACTGCCGCCCATGCAGGTCATGTCCAGAATCGGCGCGTCGTGGCTCATCTGAACGTAATCTGGAGCGCCGTCGGGATGCAGTGCGATGTACGATCCGGCCGGAATGCGCGCTTCGCCGAACTGAACCTCCCGCGTGACCGTGCAGCGGTTCAAGCGGCCGTCGTCAAAGAACCAGGCATAGCCCTTGGCGCAGGGATAGCCCTGAATCTCGGTGGGCTGGTCCAGTGTTTTGTGAGAGGTGTGGGGTGGAGCGCCGGCCAATGCGGCACCTTGCAAGCCACACAATACGCAAGCGAATAACAGGCTCTTTTTCATAGCTCCTATTCGAAAACTAGATGTTGGCTTCATTCGGATCATTCCTCCGCGGAGTTTGTCCGCTGGCTCTAATATCACCGCGCCGGGGCCGGAAGCGAGCTTCTGAATTTGCGATGAATCGTTGAAGAAATCCTTCGCAAAGCTTGAGCAGGGACGAAATCAATGGTTTGCTGGCACAAACCGTCCGTGAAGCTCCAGATGGGCGCCAACCTGGGCGGCAATCTCGCGCGCTGCCTGGCTCTGGGCATCCGCCAACCGCTGAACCGGGTAATCGTAGCTCTCCGACCAGACCAGCTTGGCGCTATGCACGTCCACCAAACGAGCCGTGATTCTGACGCGATCTCCCGCCCTCTGAATCGTCCCATCGAGCATCAGGTCCATCCCCAACAAGCGGGACATGAATGGCATCGATAATCTGGCGCGCTGGTAGCTGCGGACGGTGGAGGGCGAGAGTACGTGAACGTTTTCCAGTTTCGACAGATGCGCCACCAGCAGATCCGTCAGGCCGTGAGGAAAAGCGCCGCAGTCCAACTCAGGGCTCAGGCACTCGAAAGGCACCACGGCAATGCTGGCGATGTGTTCGCCCGAGGAAAGGTAGCGCGACGGCCGGTAGAACTGCCAATAGACGAAGCCCAAAATCACGCACAGCAACCCGGCTGCCAGCAAAAGTCGGCGAAGGCTCCAGATCGATGGCGGGACTACCTTCCTGGGCGTCTGGCTGCCGTTCTCCGGCTCTTCCGGTACGATATCCGCAATAAATCGGTATCCTCGCTTGGGAAGCGTTTCAATATATTTGCCGGCCTCGCTCTCGTCGCCCAGGGCCTTGCGCAGTTGCGAGATGTTCCTCGCCAGTCCGATCTCTTCCACGGTCGTATCCGGCCAGACCTCCCGCATCAGTTCGGCCTTTTCCACGACTGTTCCATGGCGTTCCAGCAGTACGCGAAGGGTTTCCCCCACTTTAGGAGCCAGCGGCACCGTCTCGTCCTCTCGAAAGAGGAGCCTCTGTCCGGAGTCGTAGCGAAACGGGCCGAAACGAAATACCGGCTTGGCAGACTGGTTCATGGCAGTCGAGGATGGTGTAGCTGGCACTATCCTACCCCGCCATAGGGGCCTGCGCCGCGGGCTTTCTGCGGCCATAAATCACGAGCAGAGCCACCAGCAGCAACAGGATGACGCCCAGCACCAGCAAACTGCCCTCGGGACCGTCCGCGCCGCCGCTCCACAGCGCGTTGCCGGCCGGGCTGGTGGTCAGGTAGTGGCCCTTGGCGACCATGCCGCTGTCGGCGGTGCCGTAGAAGTAGGTCTGCGCCCAGTCCCAGGCGGCGTGGCAGCCGATGGCCCACCAGGCCGACCCAGTGACCCGGATGCTGACGCAGAAGACGAAGCCGATAGCCGCGGCGGCAAAGATGCCGATCCAGTTTTCGCCGTTGTTGCCGGTGTGGATGAAGCCGAAGAGCGTGGAGGTAACCCAAGCCGCCTGCCAGAACCCACTCCGTGGGGTTTTGCGAATGTGCAGCATCAGGCAGGGAAAAAGCCCCAGCAGGGCGATGGCATAGACGCCCCACAGGCCGTTGCCCTTGGCGCTCAGCAGCAGTCGCAGGCAAATGACGCCGACGATGCCCAGCGCCCACCAGAAGTTGATGCCGCGGGTGAGGGTGAATTGCAGGTAGCAGCGGAATAGGCCCTCCTCGACGCAACCCACCATCAGAAAGACCACAGCCCACAAGCCGGCAAATCTGTAGATTGCAATTCCCGAGAGCGCGACGGGGCCGAAGTGCAGCCAGTGGCCCCAAGCCAGCGCGCCCACCAGCGCCGAAAGCGAGAGGAATCCTGCCGCCAGGCCGCTGAGAAAGTGGGGAAAGCGCCGCGGGCCGTCCAGGTTGTAGGCCAGCAGGTTGCGGCGACGTTCGATCAGAGCCATCAGCGCGGCCGCCCCAACCAGAGGCAGAAGGCTCGTGAGTTCACCGATGAATGCATTGGAGACAGTAAAGTCGAGCTTCCTGCCGGTATCGAGAAGATGGAGCTTGACAACGACGAATCCAACGGGGAGGGCGAGAAGGCCGACCAGGAGGAAAAAGGCCAGCACCGCCCAGCCGGCGCGCAGGCCCTGGCTGCCCAGGAAGACCCAGAGCACGGCGCGAGTTTCCCAGGGATCAGGGGCGACGGGGAGGAGTTCGGGCGTCAGGGCCGCGTTCGCGGCAGCTTCGGCGGGCGGCGCTTCCGGCAGTGGGGGCTGAATCTCCGGCTCCATGGAGTCTCCTTCAAATAAGAAACAGATTTGTGTGCTAAATGGCTCTGATGGAAAGATACTCTACGGAGCAAAGGACCGGGAAGTTCCTTGGGCTAAAAGGATTCGGGCCATTCCTGCGCTCCGTGAAGAATGGCGAGCACATGAATCATGTTTTCCACAATCTTGTATGCAACCAGATACGATGTGCCGGAGACGGTGATTTCGCGGGTTCCTTTCGTACGGCCAATCCTGCCGGAATAGGGCAATCGCGCAGTGAGGAGGATCGCTTCGCGAATCCGCCGGACGGTGCGGTACGCCGCTGCTCGATTATTGGCAGCGATGTACTCGAAGATGCTCTGGAGCTGGTTGGCTGCGGGCAATGTCCAGCGAACTCTCACGCCGTTGCCCCTACCTTCCGCTGCTCCACTTCCTGATTTCGCATCTCATTTCGATTCCAGGATTCAATCATCCTGCCTACCTCTTCGTCGTCGATCAGTTCTCCCTTCCGGGAGGCTTCGAGGCCCTCTTCTATCATCGCGGCATAGCGCCGCTGTTCGCTGAGGTATCCCTCGACCGCTTCATTGAGTAAATAGCTGCGGTCGCGTTCCATGGCCTTGGCGAACCGGTCCAGTTGGGCGACCTTTTTCGAGTCAATGCGAAAACTGATGGTGCGCTGAGTTGTCATACTACGAAATAATACACCGTAATATGTGAATATACAAGCGGAATTGCCGGGGTGCATACGCCTGAACCAGCGCGGGGCTCAACCTGGCGCTGCCGGCTTCTACTCGTCGCGCAGGGCGACCATGGGGTCGACGCGCGACGCCCGCCGCGCCGGCAGCCAGCTTGAGCCGATGGCAATCGCCGCGATCGTCGCGGTGATGGCGGCGAAGACCGCGGGATCGTCCGGACGAACGCCACGCAGCAGGTTGGCCACCAGGTGCGCCAGGGCGAAGGCCAGCAACAGGCCAACGCCCACGCCGGCCGCCGTAAGCCAGCCGGCGCGGCGCAGCATCATGCCCAGGACGTCCTCGCGGCGCGCGCCCATGGCCAGACGCACGCCAATCTCGCGGGTCCGTTCGCCCACCAGGTTGGCCATGACTCCGAAGATGCCGATGGCGGCGAGAAAGAGCGCGATGATCCCGTCAACGCTCAGCATTCCCGCTGCGTACATCAGGCCTGTCAGGTTGTCGCGCAGTAGCTGCTGGTATGTCTCTACCGTATTGAGCGGGAGGGCCGGGTCCAGCGCGGCCAGTGCCCTGCGTGCCGCGGTCGCCAGGGCGAGTGGATTGCCGCTGGTGGTGATGGCGTACTCGGTGGCGGCCGGCGGCAGTTGCAACGCATCCATGTAGACCGCGGCGTGGGGTGTCTGGTCCCAGAGCGAGTAGCTGGTCTCCTGGGCGACTCCGACGATGGTCAGCCACGGCTCGCTGCTGCTGCGGCCGCCCATGCGGATGCGATGGCCCAGCGGATTCTCGCCGGGGAAATACTGGGTGACGAAGCGCTCGCTCACGATGGCCACCGGCGTGGTTTGCAGGGAATCGCTCTGCGTGAAGCCGCGGCCGCTAACGATGGGAATGCGCAGCGCGACAAAGTATCCCCCGGTAACCGGCAGGTTCAGCGCGGCCTGGAACTTGCCCGGGACCGTGGGCCGGTTCTCGATGTCGAGATCGCGGAGCCAGCCATTGTCGTCATAGGGCAACGCCGGAGTCAGCTCGGCGTGATTAACGCCGGGCAAGGCGCGCAGCCGGGCAAGAGCGCCGGCATACCACTCCGCCCGCTTCTGCGGGGTGTCATAGCGGGTTGCCGGCAGGGTCACATTGAAGGTGAGCATCTTTTCCGGTTGGTAGTAGTCGCCGGCATGCAGCCAGGCGTTCATGCCTTTGGCCATGAGGGTCGCGCCGATAACCAGCGCCACGGCCAGCGCAATCTGCGCCACGGCGAAGATGTTTCTCAGCCGGTGGCTGCGGCCGGAGCCGATGGAGGCGCGCGCGCCGGCTTTCAGCTGGTCCACCAGATTGATGCGCAGCGCCTCTGCCGCCGGAGCCAGGCCGGCAATCAGGCCTGCAAAACCCGCCAGCAGGAATGAAAAAGCGAGAACGCGGCTGTTGATGCTGGTGTTGGACCAGCCGGCCATGAAGCGCGCTACCCGCTCCGGCATGGTGGCCAGCAGATAGTGGCCATAAGCAGCAGCGATAACGAGGCCGCCCAGCGCGCCGGTGAGGCCGAGCAGAAGGTTCTCCGTGAGCAACTGCCGCAGGATTCGCCAGCGGCCGGCGCCCAGCGCGATGCGCAGGGCAATTTCCGGACGGCGGGCAATGCCGCGCGCCAGTTGCAGATTGGCGATGTTGGCGCAGACCACCAGGAGCACAAAAAGCGTGGCGGCCAGACTCATCCGGTAGTAGAGGTTTGTATAGGGGCCGTTGATGCCGTCCAGCAGCGGCTCCACGTGCGCCGACCAACCCGCGTTGGTGGCCGGATAGGCTTGCGCCAGCCGCTCGGCCAGCGCGCCCATCTCGGCCTGCGCCTGCTTGACGCTGATGCCATCGCGCAGGCGCGCGGTGACCAGGTAGTTGTGCGCACTGCGATTGGCGAGCTGCTCCGGCGTGGGCGCTAGAGGAAGATAAATGTCCGCCAGGGAGGGGTATTGCATGGTTTTTGGCATGACGCCGACGATGGTGTAGGTGCGCTGATCGAGCTCAATAGTGCGGTTCAGGACCGCGGGGTCACCGGCAAAGCGCCGCTGCCACAAGCCGTAACTCAGCACGGCCACGGAGTCCTGGCCCGGACGGCACTCGGTTGCGCCGTATACGCGGCCCAGTTGCGGAGTGGCCTGTAAGGCGGAGAAGAACTCGGCGGAGGTGAGCGCGGCTTCCACGTGGGCGGCATCGCCACCGCCGGTCAGGGTCATATCGGCGTGGGTGCGGACAGCCATCGACTCGAACGAGCGGCTCTGGCGCGCCCAGTCCTGGTAGTTGGCCAGTGCAACCCACTGGTAGCCGTAGCTGGAGCTCAATTGCGCATTCTGCTCGGCCACCGTGACCACGCGGTCCAGCCGGGGCACGGCCAGCGGATGGAGCACAACAGCATCCATGTTGCTGAAAACCGCGGCGTTGATGCCGATGCCGATGGCCAGGCTGGAGATCGCGGCCAAGGTGAATCCCCGCGACTTCCACAACTGCCGCGCGGCGTAGCGCAGATCCTGAAGAACGGTTTGCACGAAATCCTCCTTGGCTGGGCAGCTTCATCCGAACTGTGCGAGCAACCAAATGGTTGCGGGTTATTGGTTCCTGTTCTACTCGTCGCGCAGCGCGACCATGGGATCGACGCGCGCCGCCCGCCGCGCCGGAAGCCAGCTTGACGCTACAGAAATGGCCGCGACGGCCGCGGTGATGCCGGCGAACATGATTGGATCGTTGGGATGCACAAAGGAGATCACGCTGCCCAAGCCATACGCCATGGCGACGGCCAGGGCCAGGCCGATAGCCAGCCCTGTGCCGCTCAGCCACGCGGCGCGGCGCAGCATCATGCTCAGCACGTCTTCGCGGCGCGCGCCCATGGCCAGGCGCACCCCGATCTCGCGCGTCCGCTCGGCCACCACGTTGGCCATCACGCCGAAGATGCCGATGCCGGCCAACAGCAGGGCAATCAGCGCATCCACGCCGAGATTGCCGGCCAGCCATCTCATGCCGATCGTATGATCCCGCATGAACTGCGCGTAGGTCTGCAACCCGTCCAGCGGCAGCGCGGGGTCAAGGCCGGCAAGCGCCTTGCGCGCGGACGGCGCAAGGGCCAGCGGATCGCCCTCGGCCGTGACCGCAAACATGACGCTGGCCGGCGGCAATTGCGCCGCGTCCATATACACCGCCGGAGCGTGCACACCGTTGAAGAAGCCGTATTCCGTCTCCTCGACGACGCCCACGATGGTCATCCACGGGCTCTGATCGTTGCGCCCCGCTCCCGTGACGCGGTTGCCATACTCCCCCTCCCTCGCAGACTCGTCGGTGGGGCCCGTCTGATCGCTGCGCCCCGCTCCCATGCGGATGCGATGCCCCAGCGGGCTCTCGCCGGGGAAGAAGCGCACCGCAAATCCCCGGCTCACGATGGCCACCGGCGGCGAGCGCAGATCGTCGCCGAGGTTGAACAGGCGTCCGGAGAGCATTCCCGGGGCTGGTGGAATGTGGAAGGCGGCAAAGTATCCGGGGCTCACCTGGATACGCAGCGCGCTTTGGAACTTGCCTGGGACCAGCGGACGATTCTCAATCTGGCAATCGTCCAGCATCTCGAAATCGCTCAACGGGGGAGTGGTGGTCAGCTCGGCGCCCTTCACCCCAGGCAGGGCGCGCAGTTTTTCCAGGCTGGCGTTCTGCCAGGCAGCCACCTTCTCCGGCGTATCGTAGCGCGCGGCGGGCAGGTGAACGGTGAAGAAGAGCATGTGGGCGGGGTCGTAGCGGTCGGCGGCATGCAGCATGCCCATCATGCCTCTGGCCATCAGCCCCGCGCCAATCACCAGCAATACGGCCAGCGCAATCTGCGCCACCGCGAAGACGTGCCTGAGCCAGCGGCTGCGGCCTGCGCCCGCGATGGCGTGCGAACCGGACTTCAGTTGATCCACCAGGTTGACGCGCAGGGCCGCCAGCGCCGGCGCAAAGCCGGAGATTGCGCCCGCTCCCACGGCCAGCAGCAAAGACAGGGCCATGGCGCGCTGGTTCAACGAAATGTTGGACCATCCGGTGATGAAGCGGCCCACCACCGGCGGCAGCGAGAGGACGGAAACACGCATGTAGACCTGGCCAACCAGCAGGCCGCCCGCCGCGCCAACCAGCCCCAGCAAAATGTTTTCGGTGAGCAACTGCCTGGTGATGCGCCAGCGGCCGGCGCCCAGCGCAGTGCGCATGGCAAACTCCGGGCGACGCGCAATGCCGCGCGCCAGTTGCAGATTGGCCACGTTGGCGCAGACCACCAGCAGCACGAAGAGCGTGGCGCCCAGCATCAGGCTGAAAAAGAACGGCGCGTAAAAGCCGTTAAGGTCGTTCAGCAGAGGCACCAGCTTGATTTGCCATCCCTGGTTGGTGGCCGGGTAGTTCCGCGCCAGGCGCTCCGCCAGGACGTTCATCTCCGCTTGCGCCTGGTCTGGCGTAACCCCCGTGCGCAGGCGGCCCAAAACCAGATAATCGTGCGCGCCTCGGTTTCCAAGCTGCGCGGCCTCCGGCGCAAAGGGAATAAGAACATCGGTCGTGGGCGGATATTGCAGCGTCTGCGGCATGACGCCGACGATGGTGTAGGCATGCTGGTCCAGCTCGATCTTCCGGCCCAGAATGCCGGGGTCGGCGTCGAAATGGTGCTTCCAGAAGTAGCCGCTGAGCATGGCCACGCTGTTGCGGCCGGGTTCGGTCTCGCTCGGGTAGAAGACCCGGCCCAGGATCGGGTTGGCCCGTACCACCGAGAAGAAGCTGGGCGAGACCTGCCCCGCCTGCACTTGCTCGGCATCGCCGGCCCCGGTCAACGCCATGGCCGTGGAG
>Ga0187852_1001280_pt1 | contig 24055 bp, 14 predicted proteins | sample June2016WEW_6_40_FD_134511 | JGI IMG/M metagenome (GOLD analysis project Ga0187852, IMG submission 134511) | Peatland microbial communities from SPRUCE experiment site at the Marcell Experimental Forest, Minnesota, USA - June2016WEW_6_40 | ecosystem: Environmental > Terrestrial > Soil > Wetlands...
CCTGCCACAGACGCGCCGTGAGATCCAACGCCTCCTGTTCACCTGGACCGGACATTGTGCGTATTGTGGTAGCAAAATTCGCAAGCGAAAGCGACCGCCTTGACTTAACGTAGTAGTATTAGAGCGTGATGAAGGCAGGCTGTTTGCTTTCTTCTTCACGATGTCCGGGCTTGACCAGGCGCATCAAGCGTTCTTCGAGGCAAACGCCTCTCGCACGAGTCAGTTCTACAAACTCTTCGAGCATTCCGACGAAATGCGTCACGTCTCTGTGCTTGGGATGCGCTCATCCCTCTCTGGGTTTTTCCGCTCGGTGCCTCTCGACCGCGAGGGGCGCCTGGATTTTCCTGGATCGCCTGAGTTGTGGGCAGTGGCCGCGGGCCATTCTGCCACCGACGCGCATATAAACAAACTTCTCAAGAAGGTTTCCAAGACTGCGGCGCCTGAGGTTGAGGACTCGGTTCTTTTGCGCCTCGCCGAAACACATTCGCGCGACAGCCACACCGTGCAGCATAGCGAGCTGGATAACTTCCTTGCTGTCTCGCGGATCGACGCACATCGAGCGGAGCCTCTCGACGAGCGGTCGGCTTTGATTCTCGCTCAGAGATACGATGAGTACGGTGGCGCCTACGCCTATTTCACAGACTTGACAGCGCTCACCGCCTCCGATTTCACACAGTTCTTCGCCGCTGCCGATCATATCAAGTCACACCCTCCGCTTGCCGCTAACTTTCAACTGGGGGAACTCGATGCCCTGGTCGAATGGATCTGCCTGCTCAGGCGTCGTCAGGCCATTGGAGATAACGAGGCGAGGAAACTCTTCCAGTATGTGGCTGACCACTTCGCTTCGGCCGCCGATGTTGCCGCTTACGCCGACGCGTCACTCGATTCGTCGCGCGCCATTCTTGCCGCATGCAATGCCGGGAACGGGCAAGCCTCCCCCGACGACCAAATCCGGGCATGTATGTTGGGCGTGAACGGCGCCCAGCTTTCGAGTGTGAGGGGGAAGGCGTTCCAGGGTGTGCTGGGACGCCAGAACGTGCCTCGCCTGGAGAATCTGTTTTCCGTTTTCGACGCGGTGAAGACGCTGTCCGGAAACGGGCCGATGCATGACGAAATCTCCACGTTACGGACCGATGTGGCCGGCCTTCCGCGCATTGAGCTCCCTCAAGATATAAAGAGCTTAGGAAAAGAGAAAGACGTTCTGATCAGCTACGGTCTCGCGGATGCCACCAAGCGTGTCGAGGAAATGGCGCAGAAGGCCGGCAAGCGAAAACCCAATCGCAAAGCCATCCAGAAGCTCGCTCAAGAACTGCTGGCGCAACTCCAGCCGCAGATTACCGCTGCACTGGCTGGTCCGGTTTATGCCTATTTTCTCCGGCCAACCGATCTGGTTGTTTCTGAGGACCCGCTGCTGCTGCGTAAGCACCGCTACTTCGACTACGTGAGCCCAGAGGCGATCCGCGGTTCGTTGATTGCGGAATCTAGATTCGTTCCGCAAAGTGAGGGTACGGGAAGTTACTTTGAGGGGGGCTTCGCCTTGTTTGGAGTGGGGGCGGGCCAAGCGGCGGTAGTAGGATGGAAGTCGGGGGCGGGTAGCTCCGCTGACGCTGCGGTCGCACAAATCGCCGCCCTGCGCGGCACGATCTGGGACAGCCTGACGGAAGTGGACCAGCGGCTGCTGGCGCTGCGCATTGCCATCGCGGGCGAATGGATCTTCGAATCAGCGCGGGTTCCCGAGGCCTTCGAAGCTTTAAATGACGCGACGATTGGACTACTGTCGCTCTCCCGCAGGGCTGATCTCTTAAACGGAATCAAGGCCAGGGATTGGCGAAAAGCCCAGGAGGCTGTAACTCTGGCCGATAGGTTATCACTGGGTGGCAAGTATCTGGAACATTTCAAAAGCGACCCGTGGCAGTCGCCTGTGGCTCGCGAGTTGCGGGAGGTTGCGGGTGAGAACACTGCACCACACCTCGACGTTCTGGGTCCACTTCGGCATCATGCCTTAGGTTGTCCTCACTCGCATCTGTTATCGGACGCACCCTACGAGGAATACGAGAGGCACTTGTTTCCCTCAGAAGTGGCCGAAAGGGCGGCGGAGTTTAAGGTCTATCTGGCGTACCTGGCCGATCGCGTTGGCGTCGGGCCGGCGGCGCTGGCCGATGTGGCAGAGCCGCTGCTCGATAAGGCTTTCCGCTCGGCTCAGCTAACCGAACCGCGGGACTGGCATTCCCTGCTCGCCGCTTATGCGTCGGTCAGCGCGGCGGACCTTGAAACGGCATTGCAACCATGAGAAAGGCCAAGTTTCTTATCTTGATCTGCGCGGCGGCAGCGGTGCTTTCCCTGGCCTTGGTAGATAGGGCCCAGGATAATGCGGGTGTGATTAAAGTGGAAGTGCACCTGGTCGAGGTGTATGCGACCGTTTTCGACCACAAGGGTTACTATGTCGACGGGCTCGGCCGAGGCAGTTTTGAAGTTTATGAGGACGGAAAACGGCAACAGATCTCGAGTTTCGAAACCCAGTCACAAGGGCTCTCCTGCGCCATACTGCTTGACACCAGCGGCAGCATGGCGGAGGCACTGCCGCGCGTCAAGAACTCAATTGTCAAGTTCATCGATCAGCTCGATTCGCACGATATGGTTGCCATCTACACGTTCGACCAGCGTCTTGTGACCCGCCAGGAGTTTACCACCGACAAGGGTATGGCTAAACGCGCCGTGCTGCGAACCCGCGCTGAGGGCGGGACGGCCTTGTTCGATTCGCTTTCCGAGGTTTCGCTGGAAACCTCGGCGAGGAGCGGTAAGAAGGCGATCGTTGTATTCACGGATGGAGACGACAATTCCAGCGCCTTGACAGCCAACACGACCGCCTCCCGAGCTGCGAAACTCGGCATTCCTTTGTACGCAATCGCAGCGGGGGAGGCTACCCGGTCCAAGCACCTGCGAGCGACCCTCAATGAACTGAGCCAACGCACGGGCGGTGCGACTTACGAAGTGAAACGACCCACTGACACAGAGGGGGTGTTCCTGGATGTTACTCACGACTTGCAGCACCTTTACATGATCAGCTATCACGCTCCTGCGGGACCCGCCGACGGAAGATGGCGCAAGATTGACCTGGCCGTAAAAGGAATGAAGAAATACTCGATACGTGCCAAGGAGGGGTACTACCCGGACTGAGACTGGGTCCCCCCACCCTACCCCCATCGTTATACATCGGGAACGAGCACCTATGCTGCGTGCGCCAATGCCGGCCTGTTCGAGGCTGTGCGCCGCTGCATGATTCGCTCCAGGGCCAGGATATTCAACATCAGCTGGCGGACGGGATGAAAATTGTCCTGCCGCCCGGCGTGGGGCTGAAACGTCATAGGGCGGTCGGCGAAAAGCATGGCCCCAGCCGGGTAACCACGTGCACTTTGCCAGAACTTTTCGTTCGCAACGCGATACGCCAGTCCGAAAAAGTCGGCCGCCCACTCGGCCCCGGTTCGCTCCCACACGTTGAGCGTCGCGATCAGGGCTTCATTCTGGCACCACAAGCACTTAAGGTATTCGTACTCACCGACGAAATGGAACTCGAGACGCGTGCCCGGCGGAGTCTCGACCGGCCACCGGTAAGAGGGATGGTCCACATTCACCCACTGCGAAAGTCCTCCGTAGATATAATCCCATCCGGCATTAAGATGATGATGAATGCGCTCGGCGCAGGTATTCCACAGCGTCTCATTCCCTCTGCGGTTCGCTTCTTCCATGACCATCCAGAGGGCCTCGACACAGTGGCCGAAGCGCGATTTCTGAGCCTCTTCCTTCGGCCTGCTGAAGTCGTAATACAGCATCTCGGTGTTCAGACCGATCTCCGGGTTGTAGTGTCGATTCACGATCGCGTCCACGGAGAGGTCTGCGATCGCGGTGATTTCTTTATCGTTCTCCCGCTCGAGCATCTGGGTAGCGAGGGTGAGATTCAGAAACCATAACCCCTGCGGCCGCACGGCGCGCGGGCTGTCCCACAGGTAGGGGAAATCCGCTCCCCGATACCGGAAATCAGGGCTGTTGAACTGCCGGAAGAGCTTCTTCAAGAGCGCATAGGACGTGTCATGAGACTGCTCATCGCCGCTGGCCAGGGCGTATTCGTGGAGGCCTTCAGCCAGGTGATACATGCCTTCGGTGTCGCCACTGTAGGGCCTAAGTACTTTCCCTTCCCGTGACAACTCTTCTGCCCACCAGCCGTCTTGCTCGAGTGCGTGCTTGAAGACAAATTCCTTTGTCTTCTTCGCCACCGAGAGGAACTCCGGATCTTTTCCAAAGTGGTTGTACAAAAAACTGTAAACCCAAATGGCGCGGCCCAAAAACCAGAGGTTCTTGCCGGTATCGACGAGCGTACCGTCGTAATCGAGACTGCACATGATTCCGCCGTACTCATGGTCGATTCCGTGCTTGTCCCAGAAGGGCAAAACGGCCTGGAAGAGCCGATCATGAAGCTGTTGCCGCAACTCCGTAAGACTGATGCCGGCCAAACGCAATTCCGATGCCGCCTCCCGGGACAGTCCACTTACAGCTTGGCCGGCGCCAGGCCTTGCGCTTCCAAGTTGCACTGCGGCGGCTCCGGCCAAGGCCAGAAATGCACGTCGTTCCACGGTTTAAAACTCCTCTCCCCTGTTCTACGGCTGAATATGCACCGCCGCGGCATGGTCCGGGGGAAGATTTAAGCTGAAGACAACTTGATCCCCCTGGTGTACGACCGCAACCACGCGGCCCGAGACCATATCTTTCCCCTCTAACTCGGCTTGTCCAGACCAGGCGAGTTTGGCCGTCACGCTAGCCGCCCGGTGTCCCCAGTTCAGCACATAAACCAACCGCTCATCCTGGCGGCCCCGGGATTGCACTACCGCTTCGATGGGCCCCGCATCCGCGGGAACCGCAACCTGAACAGGAGGGTTCACTCGTGCCGATTGCCAGACAGCTCGAAGCAGTGAGGCGGCTCCGGGGTCATTATTCTCCAGCAGAGGGATGCCCAGCGAGAACCCCAGCAGAATCGTCTGCCCTTTCCCCGTGCGCCGCACCACTACGGCCGGCGTTCCGGTCTTTTCGAACACTCCCGCCACGCTGCCCTCGCTGCCTTTTTCGAGTTGCAACTCCTCCCGGAAAACGCGCCCGATCAGATGGCTGGGCAGGGCTGACCCATTCAGCAACGCCGCCGGCTGGGTAATGCGGATATCCCACGGCGTATAAGCGGCCACCAAATCGTGACGCCGCGCCCCGAACAGCTTCGCCATGCCCGAGCCGGGATTCACCCGATAGCCCCGATCAAGTTCGTCGATGATGCCGAAACGAGCGTCGGCAAGCACCGTGCCGCCCTGGGTGACGTAGGCCTCGATCGCTTCGGCCACATTCTTCCTGAGGCAGAGGTAGAAGGGAAAGATGACCAGTTTGTACGGCCTCAGACTGTCCGCCGTCACTTGACGCCCGTCGAGGACTTTCACAGGCACTTGGTCATTCCACAGCGCGCGGTAGATCCCGATCAGATTTCGGGCAGTGAACGAACCCCAGTCACGACCTTGTGCATTGGCCTTCAAGTCACCCGCCGCATCATAGACCACGGCCACCTGTGGAGCCACGGGCTTGCTGTCCAGGAAAAGGTCAGGGTCAGAATTCAACACGCGGGCCGCATCCCCCGCGGCTACGGCGCGCGGCGTGAGGCTGCCATCCGAGGCCGCGAGGCCACGCCCGAAGGCCTGCCACTCGTCCATGTGGGGCCGCCATTTCCAGAAATACATCGCCTTCGCATCGTGAGCCGCCATTTGCCAAGCAAGGAGATGGATTCGGTTGTAGTCGAAGATGGCGCCCGGCTCGTCGCCGTAGCGAGTAAATCCGGTCTGGGGACCCGTCTGTACTTCCGGCATCACGAAAGGCTTGCCAGACGCCGCAGCCGCGTCGTGGGCCGAGGTCAGCTCCAGGCCGGTCGTCCAAGGCGTGTCCCACAGGGCTTTCTCTTTTGCCAATTGTCCCGGGTTATTCTCGGCGCCGCGGGCAGGGATATCGGGATAATAGGACAGTCCGTATTCGTCCACAACTTTCGACAGCAGCCAGTCGTCCTGCCCATAAATGCCCACACCCCCGTTGGTCACAGTACTACCCACGTCATGGGTGCGAGTGGGATGCACTGGGTCTATGGATTTCACCAGATCATTGATGTGCTGTAGAATCTGATTGGTGGCATACCAATAGAACATGGGGCGATCGAAGTTCGCGTATTCCTGATTGAGCAGCGGGTCATCCCATTGGGCGAACCAAGCCGCCGGGCTTCCATATTTCTTTAATCCCCATTCCTCAAACCAACGGCTGAAGTGCGCGTCGTCGTGAGCTTCCCTATCTTCACCCACGGATAGCGAGAATCCGCCCATGTGCGGCTCGTCCCAGATGTTGTACGCAATCACACTGGGCGAGTCTTTAAAATGCTCAACTGTAATTTTGGAGTAGTAATCGATCAGACCCATGACCTCAGGGTCTGCATAAGAGAGCCCCGCCTCGCGAGCCGCATCATCGACGACCGGTGAAAACCGGTCCGGCCACTTTGCCGCCGCGTACTCCGGGAGCAACCCGCTCCAGAAAACAGTCGGCATCACGCGCAACCCCAGACGCGCGGCGGTCTTCAGGATAAGATCGGTCTTGGAGAAATCGGGCTCAGGGCTGCCATACTTCAGCAAAAACGATGGACAGATTTCGATTGCATTAATACCTGTACCAGCAATGGTTTCGAGATCGCGAACAATCTGTTCGTCGCTCGTGGATGGAAGAAAAATATAGACAGTCCCCACTTCGAACGCTCGCGGCCTGGCCATCGCAGCCGTCGCAACGAAAAAGGGCAAAATGAACAAGCCGATCAGATATCGTTTCATATTGGCTCCCGTTCTAGCGTCGTTTCCCTGAAGTCCGTAGTATATGTCAGCCCTTCAGCGCTTGGGCGTATTTGATTCCTGGTTGGGAATGATAACAATGAATCCGAAGGTCCACTTCTAGTCCCGCCAGGTGCTTGGCAGGATTTTGCACGCATTACACGACGGCAGCGGAGCACGCAGCGTTCACCACTGGAACTCAATGTGGGCTCGATGCGCGGAGTATTCTGCGCAAGGCTCCACTCGCAGTGTTCTGACCAAGCCGCCCTCCCGCGTATACGCCAGTACTACGGTCAGCGTGTTCTTGCGGCCAGCTGGCTGGAAGTAAGGCTCTGGCAAGTAGAACTCGGACTGCGGTCCGGTGGTCGTGTAGCGCCCAACAAAGCGTCCATTCAAGTAGATCAAAGCGTCCCGGTCGGCGTCGATAACCAGCCGCCAGGGAACGGACCATCCGTTAGGCACTTCCGGCAGGGCAAACCCGGCACGGCACCAGGTAAAGGCGGGCACGAATTCTTTCGACGTGGAACTTCCGACAGAAGTTGGTTGCCATGGGCTGAACGCATATTCGGGATCAACGCTGGGGCCCCGCAGGGCTGCCGGGAATGCCTGGATTTGCCACGTACCCACAGACGCGCCCGTCTCAGGTTGAGAGCCAACCCGGACGAAACTAATTCCTTTGAACTCACCTAATTCATCTCCACCATTCGGGGCGCCAAAGATCTCGCAAGAGATCTCGATAGTGTTGGCGCCCGGCTGCAGATATCGCCGGGCATCGAGTTCGACCATGGGGGCGGAGTTCGCTGCCTCCGTAACATCCTTGCCATTGATGAAAACCCGCTTGCCGTCATCGGCGAACGTGGCCAGGTATAACTTGGGTTCATTGCTGAAGTTTATCTCGCCTCGGTACTTCACGTATCCATACGGAACCGGGCCGAGTCGCTCCAGCGGACATGCGGCGCTCGCTATCCATTGTCCAGTGCCAACATCGAAGGTTTCCACGGAGGTCTGGATTTCCTTCAAGTCCAAGGGGCGGATGGGCAGAGGTGGTGTAGAAATCTCGATGCGAGCCGTTTGCGATGAGGGGTCGTACTCAAGCTTGTGCGGAACGTTTCCTACGCGGCAGGTGGAGGGCGGCGACGGTAGCAGGGCGCGCACCTGATGCTCGCCCGGAAGAAAGTCGATGTCGGCCCAAAGCTTCTCGGCTTCACCACCGCTCGCGGTAAGCAAATAGGCATCGGTGATAAATGGAACATCATTGGCTCTTGCTCCCGGAATCACTCCAGCCTGAAACTTCTCGATCCAAGTGCGCAGGGCTAGAGCAGTGGGCAGGATGATGAGAAGCAGTTGTTCGCCGACAGGGATAAAAGCGGGCTCGTCACCGACCCTGGCCGCGATTAGCAGCGATCCGGCTTCCGGATCGTAATACTGGTAGAGCGACTGTACCGGCGCGTGTGGCATCTGGGTCGCCTCGATGGCGAATTCCAACAACCTCCCCGGTTGGTCGTGCACGACCAGAAAGTGGCGGTTACCGTTTACGCCGTGGCCTAGAATCTCGGCCGAAGTGTAAAGAAGCCGCGTCCCCCCGAGCGGCACACACACCGGCAGCGCCTTCATCTCTCGCGGTCCCAAAACCAGTTCGCCTTCACGCGGCATGGTAAAGTTGCGGCCTGTCGCTCCACGCGGATCGGGAAAGGTTACCCGGAAGTGGTGCTCGGACTCCGTATTGGCGCGAAGAAACAGAACAGCGCTTTCAGCATTCGTACGTTCGGAAACCGAAACGTCCGTGTTCGTGCAATTGCATGACCGCTCGGAAGCGACGGCGCGCGCCAGCAAGTTCCCGAACATTCTTACAAACTCGCCCACGCCGCGCGCCGCGTAATATTTCTCCCACAGGCCTCCAGGCTCCCGAATGGGGGCGGCATAATCGTAGGTGGTCGTTAAGGTTTTGGCGGCCCACTCGAAATTGGTTCCCCCGTATCCCATGTAATAGTTGAAGTAAGTCACCCCCAATTCCAGCGCCGAGCGCGTCAAGGCGTTCAACTGGGCCGCGTCGACGCCTTCCTGATCTACCGAGAGCTTTCCGCCGATTTGCGCAAACCATCCTCCTTGTAGTTCGGTAATCCCAAGCGGCGCGGCCGGCTGTTCCTTGCGTAGCTTCAGGATCGCGGGCGGGACCTCTTCCATGAAATGCCATCGTGGATAGAAATCGCACGTGTCCATGATTCGGGCCATGTCGAAGTCTTTCTGATCGCGCACCACGCGGGTCCAATTTGTGAACAAGGGTACACTCACTCCGGCATCCCAAGCCAAGTGCGCTAAAAACCGGATGTACTCCTGCTTTTCAGGATCAGGCAGGCGCCAAAAGTCGTATTCATTCTCAAGCTGCATCATGATGATGGGGCCGCCGTTCGTAAGCTGGTTGCGCACGATGATCGGCAGTACATGGTCATACCAGTATTTCGAAGTCTTCAGGCTTTCCGGATGCATGGAGCGTAAGGGAAATTGCTCGGCGATGACCCAGCGGGGAAAACCGGCGCGCTCGAACTCCGCGCAGATGTAGGGGCCAGGCCGCACGATGACCCAGAATCCCATCTCCTGAGCCAGTTTCAGGAAATCCTCAAACTGGCTGAAATCGACCTGGCCTTGCTCGCGCTCGTGGTAATTCCAGAAAACCATGGTTTCTACGGTATTGAAGCCCGCACGCCGGAGTTTCAGAAAGCGGTCTCGCCATAGCTCGCGCGGGCACCGCGGATAATGAAATTCCGCGCCAAAGAGGAAAGTATCCTGATTATGAAGTGTGAAACAACTGGCGTCGTAACGGATAATTTCGGGCTTGTCGAAGACCTTCCACTCCATAGCCGCTTCTGAAGCCGCAAGGCTCGAGGCTGGCCCCCAACCCCAGGCGTGGGCCACGGGCGTGGACAGCGTGAAATATAAGAACTGCCGACGTGTCGCTTTCATGAAGGACCTCCCGCAACTTTTCCAGTGCATTCCGGCGATGCACCAGCAGACGCACCCCCTCGCCACGAGGACAGACAGCGCGATAAGGTCGCCGCTTTAGAGTCTGTGTGATAACCCGAGTCTGTGCGTCATTCCGAGGAGCCGCAAGCGACGAGGAATCTCGCACTGCCTTGAAAACACTCAGAGCGAGATTCCTCGCTCCGCTCGGAATGACACCGTATGCGGTGTTATCACACAGACTCTTCAGGGCGGCGCACAAAGGCAAGCCGGAAGACACAATGGTAGTGTCTCATTTTGAATTCGTAGCGGCGAGTTTACCTCGCCACGTGGCGGCGTAAAGCCGCCTCTACCTCGTAGAGAGACACCACCGATCCAATCCTAGGCCGCCACGGAACTGTACGGCGTTTGGGTGACGGTGTGCACCATGGCCCAGAAGTTCTCGAGTGGGGTGTCAAGCTGTACGTGGTGTGTAGGCCCCAGGATAAGTCCACCGCCCTCGCCGATCGTGCCCAGGCGGCGAAGAACCTCGTTGCGAACGTCATCCGGGCTGCCGAATGGCAGTGTCCACTGTTCGTCGATTGTTCCCCAGAAGCACAGACGGTTGCCATACTCACGTTTCAACCGCGCCGGGTCCATCGAGGCCGGCTGAATGGGATTCAGCACATCTACTCCGATCTCAATGAGCTCAGGAATAATCGGATAAATGCAGCCATCGGTGTGGTATGCCACTTTGAGGCGTGGATTGATGTTCTTTATCGTCTCGATGAAATGCGCCATCCGGGGCTTGAAGAAACGACGCCAGTGAGCGGGGGACATCAGCATACGGTCTTGCGTCCCCACGTCATCGCCGACCCAGATCATATCGACGCCCGTCCGGACAAGCCGCTCGGCTGCCGTGAGGTGATACCGGTACGGAATCTCCAGGATCGCGTCGGCCAGTTCCGGATCCTCGACGAAATCCAGCATCAACTGCTCATAGCCGCGCAAGGCCCAAGCCGTTTCAAAGATCGTGGTCACGGTAACCCCGACAATCCAGTATTCCTTCTGGAAGTGGCGGATCAACTCTTCAGCCTCCGCATAGAGGCTCGGCCGGTTGGGGTCTGGAGCTTTGTAGGTGCTCAAAGCGCCGCGATCGGCAAGCGGGCGCCCGACCATCTCCGTGTATCGTCCCGACCCGAAGCGGGTGGTGTACGGAACAGATCGAAAGCCCACTCCCCACTCGTCCACGTACTCGGCCGGTTCCTGATAATAGGAGTTCGCCCATCCCACGGAGGTCAGCAGCATGTCTTCACCAAGCGTTTGCTCGAGGGCGTAGGTATTTCCGCCGCCGTGTGGATTGTGGATTTTGGTCCCGCGTATTTGGAGGTCGGAGCGCAAGCGGTCAGCAAACTCCGGGGTGAAACTCACCTGCATGGGGCAGCGGTCCGGCACTTCGTGGTTCAAGGCAGCAATGACGCGCTCACGGTGATTCATTTGATTCTTCTCCTCTCGAGCGATAAGACGGAACCCCTTCACCCCTCGACCCCTGTCCCCAAAGGGGCAAGGGGAGAAATAACCCGAGTTTATGCCCTCGCCCCCTTGGGGGAGAGGGTGGCGCGCAGCGCCAGGTGAGGGGGTTGGTCCGTCATATTATGTAACCCTCAGTAGGACACTAACCTCCCCGGTCGAAGCCAGTTCGCCCAGCGGCGACTTTACTCGTGTGACGGTATTTTCAGGAGTTGCCGTGGTCTGGGCAGACGTTCGCCGATAATGCGGGCGACGTCCTGCGCCAGGAGCGCGACGTCGCGCGAAACAACCTGATATTTACCGGCCTCCAGAGCCAACTCAGCGGCCGGATACGTCGCTAAAATGGTCCCCGTACTCCTGATGTCCGCCAGAAGCTCACTGTAATAAGACTCGACGTGCAGGGGTGTGAAATCGCAGACCATCAGCGCCAGCCGGTTCTCGAACCTCTGCTGCATGCGGCGGATCTGGCGGAAATCGCCCATGCAAAAGCAGTTAATGCCAGTGAGCCCCTCGGTTGCCAAAAAGTTGTCGATCTGGTGTTCGGCGCTTCCGCAAAAATGTAAGGTACCGCCGCCGAACGCTCGGAACACGCGACTGTTATAAGGAACCACGAACTCCCGGTACATCGGCGCGGACATGAGCCCGCAGTCGTCATCGGAAATGCATACCCCGCCGAAACCTTCGGGCAACAGTATGGAATGCGGAAACGCGCCGCTGCCCGCGGGCTGGCCGGCGAACTGCTTCTGCGCGCGAATCCAGTTGATCAGCACATCCGTCGAGAAGTCCATCAGTTCGTGGGCAAGCGCCGGGTGCTCATAAACCCAGACGAAAAAGTTCTCAACCCCACAGAGCGTGAGTGCAATGTTGAGCGGTCCCTGCGCATCCGTGAACATCACCGGCAGGTCAGAGTGCTGGCGGAAATAGCGAATTGTCTCGAGCACCCGCGGCATCAATCCGTCCGTCGAAGGGTCAGGCGGCCGCAGCTTACGAATGTCCTCAGGGCGCTCCAGCACCCGTCCCTCCACTGCCGGATCCATGCCTGATTGAAAGAGTACGCGGCTGCCGATCGCGGACGGCACCACCACTGTCCCGTACCAGGGGAACAGCACGGGTATGTAGTCGTCTTGAAACCTCGCCTGGTGGCATTCAATCTTGGCCAGTTGGAACTCCAGCATGCAGGCGGGGTCGGTAAAGTAATCGTCCGGAATTAACTGTGGCGATTCGCCCGAAATCCAGTAATTCACGTCCATCACCAAAACCGGCATCTCGCCGGTATTCTTATGGCGGTAGGCGTCCTGAATCCGCTGGCGGGCTTGTTCAATCCTGTCATCCATACGAACTTCCTTCATCCGAGTGGTCATGGGCCTGCGGCCCACCCATAGAGACGAAAGTGGCTGTCATCCGGTTGTCCCGACCAGTCGAGCAGCCCCCCACAAATTCAGCCCGCGGAGCGGGCGGAAGACTGTAGCCCACGGCGCCAGCCGTGGGTCGCGAGAGCCCACCCTCACCCCCGTCCCCTCTCCCGCCCGGCGGGAGAGGGGTGCCGAAGGCGGGGTGAGGGGCGTCCAGCCCAGGGCTTACGCCCTGGGCTACTCTATGCCGCCCCTGACGGGGCTCTAAAGAACAGTCGCGCATGAGTCAAACTTTCTTAACGAACCTTTAACTCAGGAGACTAGCTCGGCACAGCGTTCAGGGCCTTAATTCAAGTGTAACAAAGCCGACGCCTGCGACACCCATCCCACTTGTTCCAGGCGGCTTTTGATAGCCGGTATAGAACACGGTGAACCGGTGGCTTCCTTCGGGAATAAGCCCCAGAGGGGTGCGGACGTCATCTGCCCATATCCCGGTGCCTCGGGGCTGCACGTTGATCGCCTCGCCCGCGCTCCAGTGGACCCCGTCCGCGGACCAGGTGTATCCGATAGCGTTGGGGACGTTCGAGTCGTAGACGGCAGCATAAGTTCCATCGTCAAGCTGCGTCACGATGGGGTTTTCAGCGAAGACCTTCTCAATCTTCAGCGGGTTCAGTCCCGCACACCTTTTCCAGGGGCCTGCCAACGTGGGTGCGGAAGCAAGGCCCACGCCCCAATACGTAATCGGGATGTGCTCAGTTTTGGCGCTGCCGTAGAATCCGTACCATAACGTGCCGACTTTGTACGGGAAAAAGGAATCCGTCCCCTGCAGACCTTCCCAGGGCTCGGTCTGTGAGTCCGGCTGGAGGATAATCCCCACATCCTGGTACGGGCCGTCGAGTCCATTCGGACCCTTCACCTTTGAAACCCCTCGCCAGATTGTTCCTGCGAAGTTGTTCCGCCACTCGGTCTTGGTGTTAGGCTGGCTGCTGTACGCTACGTAAAACAGATTCCATCGCTCTTCTTTCTGGTCATAAACGGGCATCGGCGCCCAAAGCGCGGCGCGAGGGTCTTTACCCTGGAATTCTCCGCTGGATTCGTACAGTGTGGCAATGCGCTTCCAATGGGTGCGGTCCTGACTCTCCCAATGCGCCAGTTTCATTTTCACCCAAACCGGGTCGCCGGTCATTTCTGACGTGAATAGGTGGTAAGTTCCGAGCAATTTCAGGACGCGGCCACCCTCGAAGCCGTATTTGTTTCCAGCGGCTCCCTCTGACTGCACGGTAATGACGGGAGTTGGATACTGAGCGAGCAGCACACATCGCGGCCGCTGCAGATCCGGAGGTGCAGCATTCTCCCGAGCCTGCCGCAGAAGCGGCCCCACCGAAAAAGCGCCGCTCAGCGCTACCAACAGCAACAATACGGGTGTTGTTCGCACAGTTATACCGCCTCCAGGTTGATGGGATACTCGCCGTATTTCCGCACCGTCGCGTACATCCGCAGCGCGTTTTCCGCCGGAATCAGGTCATGAATCTCGCTCGAGGACCCGATCAGGATTCCCCCCGGCGGCCCAAGTCTTCTGATGAGCTCCAGAGTTTCGTTTTCGACGTCCTGGGGTGTGCCATAGGGCAGAGTGGTTTCACAACACACGTTGCCGAACAGCAGCGTGCGCGGGTACTCCTGCCGGATCGCGAAGATGTCATTGCAGCCGTTCCGCTCGATGGGGTTGAAGCCATCCGCGCCCAGCTCATGGATGACGATCGGCAGGATCCTCTCGGCCTTGCCGTCCGTGTGGTAGAGGAACTTGAATCCTTTGTCCTTGATCGGCTTGGCAATTTTCCGCCACATGGGCAGCGCCTTTTGGCGGATGAAATCGAGGCTGAAGATTGATCCCACGCTGCCCGCCACGTCCTCGCCCATAAACATCAATGGGGCCGACGGGTTCTCCGCAAACACTTCGGCAATGTACTGAGAAAACGTTCCGCAAACCGCAATGAGCTGGTCCACCAGTTCCGGCGCGTCGTATATAGCCTGGCAGAAGAGATTCATGTCAGAGTAGGTGTACGCGTCGGTCAGGGGGCCTTCCACCGCGCCGATGAACACGACGTCGAACGAATCGTAAACCTCCTTGATTTGCTTGATAACCGGCTTGAACCATTCCTCGACCTCGCTCTTTTTCGGCATGACCGGCATATTTCTTTCGAGACTCTGCAGGTCGTGGAACGGGCGCTTGGCAATCCAGGCGGTGCCGCCGGCTTCTGAAACCTCCCAGGAGGAAGGATCGACTCCGAAGAAGCGTATCCAGTTTTGGATTTTCTCCCACATCCAGTGGTGGTCGGGATCGTAAATAAACCGGGTTGCGTCCAGACCGATTCTGCTGGCCATGCGCGCGTTGCGCTCGATCAGGTCGCCGGACCCTCCATACGTCTCGAATAGAGCGCGGTTGTCCACCAGGTCATACGTCACGAGCCGGTCTGGAATTTCCCAGTTGATCGTGTGGGTGAATCGCTCGAGATTAGTCATAATCTCCCTTCAAACGGACGCCCCCAACGCGTATTTGCAGGTCATTATCCGGCGCCTGCCGCCTCCCGACTCGGGACAGTTCTTAATCCTTCGTGCCAAACAACTCGTCCAGGAACGCGGGTTGGAGTTCGCTATGGGGATTGAAATCGCGCGAAGCGGCGTAGCGGATCAAGCTATAGCGCAGTTGCCGCGCCGCCACGCGCGTGTCCAGCGAGTTCACGAGATCGAAGCTCGAGGCGAGCAGCTTACCGGCGCCCACGCGCGCTTCAAACACAGCTCCCAGGCGGTAGCTGCGAGCCGCGTCGTCGATCACCTGCACGATGGGCTTAAATCCAGCCGGCCCGCCATTGAGCACAAACGCGCGCGAGCGGCTTATCAGGTCCCACCACTGCCAGTCGGAGTGCGAGTCGGTAGGGAAGTCCGCCAGGGCCGGATGCGACGGCTGACAGAGTATGCCCATGGTTTCGTGGCGCTCGGGAAACCACGAATGCGCCCAGAAAATGGTGGTGAACGTCGTAGGCGTGGTGCGCGCAGGCTCTCGCGGGTCGAGCAGGAGGACTACGGTGCGGCCTGCTGCCAGTTGGTCCCGGGTGCCGGCGTCCCAGCGCGTTGCGACTACCACGCCGGCTACCGGCGTCGGAGGCTTCTCGGGATACAGCCAGATGTCCCAGTCATTGACGAAGCCATTTGCCGAGACCTGGATCGAGTACCGCGCCGGGGCAGGGAAGTTGCGCAGCACCAGGTGAATCGCACCGAGAGCAGTAAGGCCACCGGTGGGGACCTTAGTGGACGGCTGCTGGCCGGAGGCCACGGTACGCCCGGCGGCGTCACGCACCACCCACGCCGTCTTCAAGGCTTCGATGGCGGTTGGGCCATAATGGGCGATTTCAATCGGCGCCTCCAGCGTTTCGTTTGTCGTCCAGGTGCGTTTCTTCAAGCGCAAGAGTGGAACCGTCGGACCGCAGAAGCGCCGGAACGCATCCGGCGTGATTAGGCCTTTCGATTCACCAAGCGTATTGAGCACTCCAATGAATGCCGGGCCAAAACCGGGCCAATCCGTGAGGCCTAGTAGCTGGAAACCCGTCAGGCCGGGTGTGCGCAGATTAGATTCTATCTCTTCCTTGTAAAGCGCTACCATGAGTGCGCCTGAAGCCTGGCGGAAAGCCTCCGCTTGGTCGAACATGCCGTTGCGTTCCAGTGCCTCACGGTAAAGTTCGAGATATCGAGGTTGCAAGGGACCGGTGTAAGAGTGCGCCTCGGCGAAATCCGGGAAGACGGTCCATTGCCCGAGTTCGTGGGCGATCACGGGGCGATCGAGCTTGTCGATGTATTGTCGATAATCGAAGCCCGTATCCGGTGGCTTCGCTTCCAAGCGCGGATCGCCACGCAGGTTCTGCCAACGCGGACCCGCCGAGACAAAATAATCGTCCGGGCGGAGCATATTGTCCGGGGCCGACGTGCTGGTGTACAGATGGCGGGGATCGCGTGCCTGGAGGCTCTGGACGAGGTTGCGCAGGAATACGTCCAGGGCCGAGCCGAGCTCGTTCCCCATGGTCATCAAGCCAAAGGAGGGATGGTTGCCGTACGTATCGACAATGGCCTCGGCTTCCTGGCGGATGAACCCGGTGCGAAGCGCATTCGCGGAAATGCGGCCGTCAGCAATCCACATCGGGTTTTCGACCTGGAGGATCAGGCCCAACTCGTCTGCAGCGGTAAACGCCGCCTCCGGCGGACACCAGGAATGGAAGCGCACGTGGTTGAAGCCATAGTCCTTGTAGGTCTGGAATCGTGCCCGCCAAGTCGCGACATCGGTGGGAGGGTAGCCCTTCAAGGGGAACGAGCCATTGTCGACGGTTCCGCGCAAGCGGATCACCCGTCCGTTAAGCAGCATTTGCTTGCCCGCGGTAGCGAGTGCGCGCATTCCGAACGTGGTGTGCGCCTCATCGAAGAACCCAGCCGCGGCAGCCGCAGCTATGGACACGTCCAACGCTTGAATTGTGGGAGAGAACTCGCTCCACGGCTGGGTGGGGCCCGCCAGCCGAAGATCCTGCTCGATGACTTCCACCGGATGGCGGCCGATATTGATGTCCGTAAGACTTTTGGCTCCGCCGACCGCCAGCGTGAGCTTCGCCGCCTGCGTCTCGCCGGTGCTATTCCGAATTCTGAGCTTGATCTGTACGACGTTGCTGGCCAAGTCCGGGTAGGTAAAGACCTTCTCAATCCAGACGGTATCTGTCGCGCGAAGTTCCATGCCTCCGGCAATGCCGTTCCAGTTTCCCGGACCCTGCTCGGTGACTGCGGAGGACTCGCCAACATCGATTCCGCGCCGGTTGTCTACGCGAAGGGTCAGCCGATGCTTGCCAGGAGTCACGATGGCTTGGCCCGGCTGGCCGACCTCGTAGGCCTGCGGAGTGCCTAAGCTGTTCTGAAGCCCCAAAGGGTAACCGTCAAACCAAGCTTGCGTCTCCCAGTGGCAACGTTCCAGAAACAGAGTAATGCGCTTGCTCTTCCATTCCTCTGGGATGGTGACTTCGTGCTCGTACCAGACCGGGCCAATGAACCAGTAGGCGCGCGTAAGATGGCCCGGGTCGCGCGCGTCATTCTTATTGCCGAAGTGCTGTTCGTCGGTTGAACCCGGCAGACGGATGATCTCGGGAAATGTGTCCGCTTTCTTGAACCACTCTTCCGTCATGCCGGCATCGTTCGGGTCAAGGCGCAAGCGCCATTCGCCTGCCACCGATATGCTTCGCGCAGCCGGCCCGGCGCTGAACATGGGGGGAACCGCCCACGCAACCATTACACAGAACAAGAGGGCTTTCGACATGGGATCTTATGAAATTTGCGGAAAGACGGTGTCGCTTGGATGAAGGACCGGCAGGCTGCGGAAAAAGTCCCCAGGGCTGTCATCCTGAGCGGAGCGGAGGATCTGCATTTGATTGTTTTCAGGAAGATACTGCAGATGCTTCGCTCCGCTCAGCATGACAGATAGCCTTTTTCCGCTGGGCCTTGGTGGCGCAGAATACTTACCGACGATCCACCGCGCCACCATTCGCCCAATAAATAACCCGGATCAGAAGTAGAGCTTCAATCCGGCTTGCATTACGCGGGCTGCGCCTGCGTAACCAATCACACCGAAGTTGCCGCTGGAAACGTCCGTGGTCGGGTTCCCCAGGTTCACGTGGTTGAAGGCATTGAACATCTCCCACCTGAACTGGAGGGACTTCGACTCCGTGAATTTGATGTTCTTGAAGAAGGAGAGGTCGAAGTTAACTGATCCGGGTCCAATGATGGTGCCTTCACCGGCATTTCCATAGCGAGTGTAAGGGAGCTCCGCAAAGGCGGCCGTGTTGAACCACTTTGCCACGGTATGCGATCCGCTATTTGGATTCTGGCCGGGGACGACGTCCGCATAGTTACCGGCGCGGCCACCCACGCCATTGTTGAAGTCGCTATTGGCGGTGAGGTAGTTGCCCGACTCGAGGCTAGTGATCCCATCGAATTGCCAGCCACCCACAAGATGTCCCAGCACCCCGTGAGCGTTACCCAGCAGAGCCTTCCCAGGACCAAAGGGCAGCTCGTAAATGTAGTTGATTACCGCATGATGGGCCACGTAGTAGGGGCCGTAGTTCCAGTTCTGGTGGTTGATATCGAACACCGAAGCTTCGTCCTGGGTGCCCACTTCCAGGTCCTTCTGCCAGTCATAGACACCGGTTATGGAGAAGCCATGGGCGAACCGGCGTTCGACTTTGACTTCAAGGGCGTTGAAGTTCGAGTAGGAACTGAAAGCATTCCCGCCGATGTAGCCTATGAGCGGATACGGCTCGCGAGACAGCACAGACGTGGGGTTATTGGGGTCGAACGGAGTCGCTTGATCCGCGTTGTACCGGATCGGCAACTTCCTTCCTGCGGTGCCCACATAGCCCACTTGCAACAGGAAGTTATGGGGCAGTTCCCGCTGCACGTTGAAGTTCCATTCGTAGTATTTCGAGGTTTTTCTGGGATTGAGGGTGTAGACCGTATCTTGCGTCAAATCGACTCCCGCACAGCAACTCGTGATCGGGGCAGGGAACAACGTAGCGCTCGTGAAGGAGGGTTTAGGGCTGTCATTGTAAAGAAACATCTCATTCACATAGGGAGGCTGGAAATGGAACAAGGCGGCTTCCCACAGCCGCTGTTGGCCATCCATGATGGCGAACCCGCCGCGGACGACCGTTTTGGGCAGCCATGAGGGGCTATAGGCCAGCCCCAGGCGCGGCCCGAAGTTGTCTTTCTGTGCCGGATAGATGCGTTCTGGCATGGTCTTCCCCGCATAGAGCATCGTCTGGGTTGCCATATCCCAGTTGTCGTACTCGTTGTGTATCTCGCGCGGGTTTTGGACCAATTCATAGCGCAAGCCGAGGTTGAGGGTCAGTTCTCGGCTGATCTTCCAATCGTCCTGGGCGAAGCCGGCAAATTCCGCCCACTCAAGGGTGTACGGATAGTCTCCGGCGCCCTTTTGGGCAAGGTGAGCATAGTTCGGAATGCCCAGAAGAAAGTCGGCCATTGCATTGCCTGTGTATTGACCGTTGAAGTCCAGCGTGCCGTTTTGCGTAGCCCACCCAAAGTCCTGGTAAGTTATACGGCGGATATCCGTCCCGACTTTGAGGATGTGGTGCCCGCGCGTAACCGTCACCATGTCGCTGAACTGAGTGTTCTTATTGGTGGTGCCGGTAGGCTGCCATTCATTGGGTCCGGTCGTTTGAAAACCGGAAATTCCGATCTCCGGGATAGCCTGCGCGAAGGCGTCGGGACTGACGTTCTGTAAACCAAAGAGAGTCACCGGCAAGTTGGTGGTGGATAGCTGGCCTTGCCCTTCGTAGATAACCTGATTGGCATAGCCAAAATGGAAGTTGTTCAAAAGGGTAGGGCTGAAGATGTGCGTGTACTCCGCGCCCACGATCGGGTGTCCTTTTCGCGTGTCAATCATGCCGCTATAGGGATTGGGCTGGGGATTGTTGTCAGAAAAATTATTGATTGACACAAAGCCATCCAGGCGATTGGTGGCGTTGATGTAGTAGTCCAGGCGGGCAAGTCCCTGGTCGTTGTCGCTGGTATATCCCGTGAAGGCCGCCAGATTGTACCCCGTCGCCGCTGCTCCATGGGGGGTGGGATAATACTGCGCGGCCGCCTTCGCGAACTGCGAGATGCGGGCAGTTGGAATGATATTTCCCTGGAACGGTTGGCCCGTCGTGGGATCGATGGCGGTGGCCATACCCGCAAGGTTGCCCCCCAATTGATCCGGGGTCGGTTCGAGCACGTTGGTCACGTTGGACTCTTGGAGGCGTGTGCCTTCGTAATTCACGAAGAAGAAGACCTTTTCCTTCTTAATCGGTCCGCCGAAGCTTCCCCCGAATTGGTTCTGGCGCAAGGGTGGCACCGTGCCGGTGGGATTGAAGGAGTAGTTCGCATCCAAGGCGTTGTTACGGAGGAAGTCGTAGGCTACGCCGTGAAAGGAGTTGCCGCCACTCTTAATTGACGCCGTCAAGACCGTCTGGCCGTAACCGTACTCGGCGGAGAAAGTGTTCTGCAAGAGTTTGAACTCGCCGAGCGCATCAATCGAGGGGCTCACTCCATACGAGCCACCCCGCTCCACGCGGATATCCGTGCCGTCCAGCATGTAACTGTTGCTAAACAGGCGGCCACCTTCATTGATGACCTGGTCGCCGGCCGAATCGCCGGCATTATTGGGTCCGGAGAGGTAGACGTCGCTCGAGAGCGTGGCGAGTTGTACAAACTGGCGCCCGTTGAGCGGCAGATCCACTAACTGATGGTTCTCAATGACTTCGCCGACGTCCGAAGTTTCCGTAGCCAGCGGAGCCAGGCTGGCGGTCACTTCGACGCTCTGGCTAACTTGTCCAACTTGCATGGTCAAGTCGAACCGCAGGGTCTGGTCGACCTGCAGCACGATGTTACGAACGTCCACGGATTGGAATCCGTGTATCTCCGCGTGGATGTTATATCGACCGGGGAAAAGCGTAGTAAACGCATAGGCACCCACGTCGTTCGTGTCCTGGGTGGCTTTGACCCCGGTGGCTTCGTTGGTAACGGTCACGTGCGCGCCTACAACCACAGCACCGCTGGGGTCACGCGCCGTGCCTACAACGCTGCCGTATGTGGTTTGTGCCTCGCAGCGAAAGAACATGCCGGAAGCCAGAAGCAGCGCGCAGCTCAAAATGCCCGCGCGCCTTAGCATGAAGGTTCTCATAAGGTCCTCCTTATTATTAATTGACACCGGACTCGACGCGAAGAATATCCACCAAAGGGAAGCAGTCGTACACGGCTAGTTTTAGGGCCGGGCTCGTTTCGGTGACCCAACCAGAGATCATGAGCAGGGCCCAATCGGCGTAGATGATGTAACCCTTTACGTAGCGCTTGTCAAGAAGTATTTTCGCGGCTAGAACGGCGGAGTTGCCAGCGCGTGGGGCGCAAATGTCGTGCCCGGGTGGCGGTTCCAATCTCGTCCGTCATTACCGACGGATTGAGGACCAAACGACGGGCCAAGAATAACAGTTGACAGTGAATGTAAAGCCTTACATTATCACTCGCCGATGAGCGGCGCTGAAGCTGTTCCATTACCCTCGGATTTGACCCGGAAAGAACGAGTCCGCCGCGCCCTATGCCACGAGCCCGTTGATCGCTTTCCTACGCAATGCAACTACACCCCGTTAATGGGGCAAAAGCTCGCCGGCCACTTCAAGATACCTCTTGGCGACCTTCCTGCGCGGTTGGACAACCATCTTCTGCGCGTGGACGTGGCCCATCCGAAACGCCTCAGCGAAGACGGCCGCACTCAGTTCGATTGGTGGGGGGCGGGATGGAGCACGGAAACGGAGGGCTACTGGCACTCGTTTGCGCCGCTTGCCCATTCCACCGATCTCGGGCGGTTCCCCTGGCCGGATCCGGACGCACCGCACCTCCTCGATGACGCGGCCGGTTCCATCGTTGCGCACTGCCAATTATTCGCCGTCCCGAATCTGGGGATGTGCCTTTTCGAGAGAGCTTGGTCTCTGCGCGGCTTCGACACGCTGCTGATGGATATGGTCGAGATGCCCGAGTGGGTTGAACAACTGTTCGACCGGATCACCGACATCCAGGTCAGGCTGGCCAAACACTTTGTTGAGATTGGAGTGAATGGCGGCTACTTTGGCGATGACTATGGCGCGCAGCAGTCGATGCTCTTCTCGCCACCATTGTGGCGCCGGCTCATCAAGCCCCGCTTGGCAAGGATGATCGCAGTATTCCACGACGCAGGCTTGCCCGTTATCTTTCACTCGGACGGCGACATTCGGGCCATTCTTCCGGACTTGGTGGAGATTGGGGTCACGGTCCTCAACCCAGTTCAACCGGAAGTGCTGGATCACGCCTGGCTATCCCGCCAGTTCGGAGCGAGCCTGAGCTTTTACGGTGGCATATCCACGCAGACGATCCTCTCTCAAAATGACTCCGTCGCCGTGCGCAGGGCCACAGCGGAGTGCGCGCGCCAGCTTGCCCCTTCCGGGACCGGCCTTCTGCTGGGCCCTTCTCATCGGATGCAATCGGATATTTCGCCCGCGAATGTTGAAGCTATGCTCGAGGCGTTTCGCCAGTTAGGAGTCTGAATATGCCCAATGCAACTGAAAGGTGGGCGAACGTAGATCGACTCTTCCGGAGTAGATTTGGCGCCGCTCCCGAATTATGGGCGCGAGCGCCCGGACGTGTGGACCTGATGGGCAGCCACACGGACTACAACCTGGGGCACGTGCTTACGGTGGCGATCGATCGTGACACGTGGATGGCCGCGCGCGCGACCCGCAGTGGAATGGTGCGTCTGTACGCTGCAAACCTCGACGACGAGGACTGCTTTGCGCTGGCCTCCGTCGGCAAAAGCCGATTGCACAAGTGGAGCAACTATGTCCGAGGAGTAGCCTCGGTGCTTGCCGGCGAAGGGCTCAACCTCCCGGGATTTGATGCGGTGATTCAGAGTACGGTGCCGCTCGAGAGCGGGCTCGGCTCGTCGGCAGCGCTCGAGTGTGTAGCGGCCGTGGTATTTCGTGAAACAGGCGGTTGGACAATGGAACGGGAGAAGATGGCCCGCCTCTGTCAAACCGCGGAGAACCAGTTCGTTGGAGTGAATTGCGGCATTCTCGACCAGTTCTCGTCGTGCCTCGGCGAGGAGCATTGCGGGCTTTTGCTCGATTGCCGAGACCTGAGCTACCGTCGCGTGCCGATCGCGCCGGGTATTCGTATTGTCATTTGTGACACCCGGGCGCCGCGGCAACTATCCGGTGTCGAGTATGCGGCACGACGCGCGCAATGTGAGGAAGGGGCTTCACGCCTCGGTGTGTCCGCCCTGCGCGATGTCAGTCGTCGCGAATTGGAAGAGCATGCTGCGGAATTGCCGTCCACCACGCTCAAACGCTGCCAGTTCATTGTCGCAGAGAACGAACGGGTGCTCGAGATGGCTGGGGCGCTTACCGCCGGCGACCGCGTGTCCATGGCGCGGTTCTGTGCGGAATCGTTTGCGGGCGCTCGCGACCTGTACGAGATTTGTACTTCTCACATGCTGGGTATGATGGACGCCATGCTGGGGGCGCCCGGTGTGATCGGCGCGCGCCAGGCGGGCGCGGGATTCGGCGGCTGCATGGTGGCCTTCGTCGAGGAGGACCAGACAGACTCCTTCCGCACGGCGGTCGTCGAGCGCTACAGCAAATCCACCGGGATTAGTCCGGAGATTTACGCCGTCCAGGCTGCAGCGGGCGCCGGCCTGCTCAATCATACTGGGGTTTCTAGAAGCTAGTTCAAAACCGCCCG
>Ga0187852_1001281_pt1 | contig 24037 bp, 15 predicted proteins | sample June2016WEW_6_40_FD_134511 | JGI IMG/M metagenome (GOLD analysis project Ga0187852, IMG submission 134511) | Peatland microbial communities from SPRUCE experiment site at the Marcell Experimental Forest, Minnesota, USA - June2016WEW_6_40 | ecosystem: Environmental > Terrestrial > Soil > Wetlands...
GCGCCCTCGACGAGCTGGAACGCCGCCTGCACAGCTTTGCCTTCGCGCCCACCGGCACCGAGGGCTACGCGAAGGCCGAAGTCACCGCCGGCGGTGTCAGCACCGCCGCACTCTCCGCGCAAACCATGGAGTGCCGCACCGTCCCCGGCCTCTATTTCATCGGAGAAGTGGTCGATGTCACTGGCCAGCTCGGCGGCTTCAACTTCCAGTGGGCATGGGCTTCCGCCTCCGCCGCTGGCCGCGCGGTGTGATTTTTCCTCATGACCGCCGTGCAGAGGACGATCTGCCCAACTTACGCATCTCATCCTGAGTGAATGCTCTTGAAGGAAAGAGCCGAAGGATCCGCGGTTGACGTTCGATCGCCTCCAGCTCATCGCGCGAGGCTGCGACGGGTGGCCGCCAATTCGGAAATTACCCCATTTCCGAGGTTACTTCCGCATAGGCGGTAATACGGCCAGAATGCGGAACTTGGTGACATTCCCGGTCCCCAAATGCAGGGACCGAAGGCACCTCATCCTGTACGGGCCTGCATCCGTTGGGACCGGTGCCACTCGCCCTAGTTCGACTTGACAGTCGGTCGGGGAAGAGCTTTACTTCTCACAAATTCCTGATTCGGTCATGGGAGTACGCAAATGATCCGTGCTGGGTGGTGTTCCGTCTACATGACGGTTTTTGCGCTAACGGCCTGCATAGGTTGCGGTGGGGGGAGCAGTTCGCAGACGACCAATACCACTCCTCCTGCTCCGTCCTATTATGCATATATTGCCGATGCCAACACTCTTGACGCTACCGCAAGCTTGACTACCTATTCCGAGACTTCGGGCCAGCTCACTCCAGTGGGAAGCCCGATCAGCATCGGTGGTGATGCCTGTGGGTTAACTGTCTCTCCCAACAACAAGCTTCTTTATATGGAATCATGTCCATACGGTGCAAGCGGCTGGATTCAGTCCTACTCGATCAATCCGAACACGGGCGAGCTGACGGCTGTGGGGAGCGGGACAATCGTCGATATCCCAGGCCCGTCATATGGCGAGATTTCGCCCCTCGTTGTGTCGCCGAACGGGAAATTCGCTTACGTCATCAATGACGTAGCTCCTCAGCAGAGTGTGGTGATTTATTCCATCGGAAGCGACGGCTCATTGACCGCAGCCGGAAGCCCGGTATCCCTCCCCAAGGGCGGATGGTCAATTGCCATCGCGCCAGCCGGCGATTTTCTCTACGTTGCGCCCCTGGATGGGTTCGGAGTTTTCGCCTTTGCGGTTGACGCGAGCAGCGGCGGTCTTACGCCGGTCCAGGACAGCCCGTTCGCGCTCAATGACGGAGGAAACGATGCCCCGGTAGCGTTGGCGGTGGCCCCGTCGGGGAACTACCTTTATGCTCCCGACGATAGCGGTGCGATCCCGATATTCTCGGTAGCTCCCAACACTGGCGTTTTGACCGCCCTGAATCCCTACGACCCGCCTAGCTACTTTGGCGGCGGCCCCATGGTGTTCACTTCAGCGGGAACGGCGGCATACATGCAGGGCTTCGGTAACATTTTGGCCTACTCCGTGGACACATCCACGGGAGCATTGAACCAAACAGGGGTCACCAGAAACTCGTGTACGACCGCCGTGGACTATACAACCGTCGGCACACCGGTCCCGGAGATTGCCCTCGATCCGACCGGATCTTATCTCTATGCATTGTGGGTCGAGTGCGGCAGCGCGAACCTCGGTGAGGTTTCGACCTACTCGGTGGATTCTTCCACCGGAGCGTTGACTTACGTCGGGCCTGTTACGGGAACCAGCAACACAACGCCTCTCGCCATTGCTTTTGCGACCGAATAGCGACTGCAATCGCTGCAGCAAGAGGAGATTCTACGCTCAAATCGAAAGCCGCGAGCGTGTGGTCGCCAATCCGTCAGTTACTCTCTGGTCGACCTGAAGCACGGCTCGCGTCAACGGAACGCGCCAAAGTGCTCCGCGATCGCATTGAACTTGAGCTGCTGCTGATCCGGAGGGGTAGGCGCGGCATAGGACAACGCGGAGTATCTGGCGCTGAAATCGTTACAGCGTGATACATAAATGGCGAAGAAGAGGACGAAAAACCTTCCCTCAGTGGCTAAAGCCGCATTACATGGGGACCGTGTGCGCCACGGCTGAAGCTGTGCCCTTTCAAGACCCGTGGATGAAACAATCTGTAGGATTTGAGAGATTTCTGAAGGAACAAAGAACCAAAACTCTTACGCCGTCAGCCGTTCCAACTGTTCCGGCTTCACGATCGTCAGGCTGGTGCCTTTGATGGTGATCCACTGGTCGCGGCGGAACTGGTTGAGCAGCCGCGTGACGGTTTCGCGCGAAGTGCCTGCCATGTTGGCGATTTCTTCGTGCGTGAGCGCCATGGTGAAGCGCAATTCGGGCTTGCCATTGGTGGCCGCCGCACGACCCCAATCGAGGAGCAGACGTGCCAGACGGCCCGCCGCCGAGCCGGAAAGCGCCAGCCGCTTGGCGTCGTGAAAGACCGTCATGTATTCGCCCGAAAGCGACTGCGCCGCGTGCATCGAGGCGATGCCGTGCCGGCCCAGGAACTCGATGAACTCCTGCTTGCGTACGGTTTTGACCTGGCAGGGTTCGATGGCTTCGGCGGTCACTTCGTGGGGAACATTGGCCAGCACCGCGCTGAGTCCCATCACGTCGCCCGGCCCGGCGATCTTCAGGATCATGGTCTTGCCGTCGCGCGAGGTGGAGGAGATCTTGACCTGTCCAAAGCAGATCACGAAGACGTTGCGTGCCGGGTCGCCTTCTGAAAACAGCTTGGCCCCGCGGGCGTGGCTCATCATGATGCCGATCTGGTCGTAATCCGCCAGCGCCTCCGGCGTCAGATTGCAGAACATCCGCAAATGGCGGTGCTCGCAGTTCTGACAATCTTCCGGAGGGTGATGGGAATGAATCGTGGCCATACCGGTGGCGCGGGGCTAAACGCTAAGAAAAGTATAGCGCATATCCCATCCTGCAGGACGGGTCATTTCGCCCCCTGGGGCCTCGACCGGAGACTCTTTTTTGCCTGCGGATTGCGAAACCGGTTCTAAGCCGGGGCCGCTCCACTGGCGTGCCGACGCGCCGGCGTCACGCGCGTCATGCAGCAGGTGATGTAGGCGCGGGAAACCTCGCGCGCCAACTCCTCCAACAGCCGCATCCGCAGCGGCGGATGGTTCTCAAAGGCATGCCGCAGGGCCTCGATGGGTAGCATGAGCACCGATCCCGGCGTCATTGCGGTCAAAGTGTAGGTATGGTTTTCGTCGCCCAACGCGGCGGCCAGTTCCACCAGGTCGCCGGGGCGCGCCGATCCCAGCGTGACGCGCATCTGGAAGCGTTCCGCCTTGCGGACAAAATCTCCCGCAACTACCACGTAAAGCCCTTTGCAGCTTCCATTCTGGCGAAAAACCACCTCTCCGGCATCGACATCGACGCAACGCGAGGCGCTGGTGAGCAACTGTCCCGCCTCTTCGGGACACTCCAGCAGCTCGGCCAGCGGATGTGCCGCGGCCGCGGCCAAACGTTCAATTCGCTCCTCAAGCCGTTTGTTCGCCATCTTGCTTGCCGTATGCCGGGCCCTCACGCCCGCTGCTGCCTGTTTCCGCTCTCCCTGGGTTGCCGTTGAGCGCCTTTTGGAGGCGCGCAGCGAGACTTGATGCTCAAACAGCCTCGCGCGGTTCATGCATTCGCTCCATTTCCTGGTGTTTACGGTTGCGGTCTGCTGGACAAAACGGTACGGTTTCTCCTTTCCCCCGCCCATTTTCCCTGGGTGTGATTTGTGCCCCGCGCCGCGGCCTTTGCGCCCGCTATGCAACCCCCGCCACGGGAAGCACAACTTCCCGGCCAACACCGACGGGGCCGACGGGCGGAACGCAAAGCACCGGCACGCGCGATGCAGACAGCAGCGCAAACACCGTGCCATGCGGACCGGGAGTTCCACTGGCCCGTTTCACCCCCGCCACGAGAATGCAGGGATGGTTCTCCGCGATGGCCTCGGCCACGGCAGCGGTAGGATTGCCGTCCTTCACCAGACACCGCACCGGCGCTTTACCGCGCAGCGAAACGCCGAACTCCTCCGGCACAGCGGCGCAGGGATTGATTCCGGCCCCCGCTTCGGCCGCCGTGCGCACATGCAACATGAGCAGCGGCCGCTCGAAGGTCTCGGCCAGCGAGTAGGCGGTCGCCGCCGCCGCCGCCGCCGCCTCGTTCCGTTCCACGGCCAGCAGTACCGGTCCACCCGGAGTTGGCCGGTGCGGGCCTGCATTCCAGTCAGCCGCTACCGCCAGCACCGGGCACGGCGCCAGCCGCACCAGACGCTCGGCAATGGCCCCCACCACCACAGGGCCGGCGCCTTCCATCCCCTTGGTTCCAATCACGATCAGCCCCGCCCCGTACTGCCGGGCCACATCCACCAGCATCTCCGCCACGGCACCCTGCCGCACCTCGGAGTGGCTGTGAATTCCCTCGCGGATCAGCTCGCCGGCCAGCCGGTCCAGCACCTTGCGCGCCTCTTCCGTCATGTGGCTCAACACGCTGCCGGGAACCGCGTCGACCGCGGCATACTCCATCGGATCGAGGCCATGGGCCAGCACGATCCGCGCCCCGTAGTTGGCCGCCAGCTTGCACGCGTACTCAAGGGCAGCTTCCGCCTGACCCTTCAGGTCCGTTGCGACCACAATGGTCTTCAAGCCGTCTTCAAATCCCATGCCCGTCTCCCCGCCGCAGCCGATGTCACGCCTATAGGAATTTGAGTGTGCGCCTCTGGAGTGCGTGGGGGCAGTGACCTCATTCACCCCCACCTGTGATTCGAGTCACATCCTCTAAGAGATTGATTCCGCGAGAGAACGGCCAGAGACGCGTGGGAAGCGGTTCTTTGGCCGGCAATCACGCACAAAACCACCCCCAGCCTCCCATAGGCCAGACGGCTTTGCCCAAAGAGTGCCTAGAACACCCTTCCTGCCCAGGAACTCCTCGTCTTGCCCAAAAAGTCGGGGGCTTGCCTACGAGTCCAGCCCCAGGGCCGCGAGCGCCCGGGCCCGCAGACCACCGGATTTATGCGCGGGAGCGTTGCTGAAACAGTAACTGCCGAGTAGGCGGTGACTCGGCCACAAGCGCGCCGAGGAACTTTGCGCCGCAGTTCGTCCTGCATTTGCGCGTTTCCCCAGTGGGGGTAGAATTTGGCTATCGGTAAGACCGAGACAAGCGACGCGCCGGCGCAAAGCTAGTGCGCGTTCGCCTGACCGGGCTGGCTCACAGAAGGGATGCCGCGGCTGGGCTCAAGCCTCGAACATCGCCATTCGCTCTGTTAGCCGCCCGCTCGGAGGTTTGACATGAAAGTTCGAATTGGCGTTCTTGCTTTCCTAGTCTCCGCATCACTTTCGGCCGCGTCTATTGGGGCCAGCGCGCAGGCCACGTCCAATTTGGATAGCGAAAGCGTGCTCTACGACTTTTGCTCGCAGGGCGGCGTTTACTGTACTGACGGGATCCAGCCTTTTGCCGGCCTGATCGAAGACGCTTCCGGCAACCTTTACGGAACAACCCAAGGGGGAGGCAGCACCAATAGTGCCGATTGTAATTCGGGCTCGTGCGGTTACGGCACGGTATTCAAGCTCACAACGAGCGGCAGCGGCTTCACCAAAACCGTGCTGTACAACTTCTGTTCCCAGGCCTATTGCACGGACGGCGCTAACCCTGCCGCTGGCCTGATCGCTGACGCTGCCGGCAATTTTTATGGGACGACAGTGAACGGCGGTACCAATCTTGGAGGCACGGTCTTCAAGCTTACTCCGAGTGCCAACGGATACACCGAGAGTGTGCTGTACAATTTTTGCTCGCAAGGGGGCGCCGCCTGCACAGACGGCGTTAACCCCCAGGCTGGCCTGATCGAGGACTCTTCCGGTAACCTCTATGGCACGACCTGGTTGGGCGGCACCGGCGTTACCCTGGTCAATGGGGCTTATAGTTATGGCACTGTATTCAAGCTTGCGCCGAACGGCAGCGGCTACAACTACACTGTGCTTTACAACTTTTGCCCCACCAGTTCCACAGGATTCTGCTTGGACGGCGCTGCCCCCCTTGGCGCTCTGATCGAAGACGCTTCCGGCAACCTCTATGGGACGACCGCACTTGGCGGAGCTGGTACTCACGCTCTGGAGTGTAACGGGATTGGCTGCGGTACGGTCTTCAAGCTTTCGCCAAACAGCAGCGGCTACGTCGAGACGGTGCTGTACAGTTTTTGTTCGCAAGGTGGCGGCAACTGCACGGATGGCGCGTATCCTTATGACGCGAGCTTGATCGAAGACACTTCCGGCAACTTTTATGGAACGACATCCGCCGGCGGGGTCAATAGTTGTGATACCCCTGGCTGCGGCACGGTGTTCAAGCTGGCGCCAAAAAGCGACGGTAGCTACGCCGAGAGCGTGCTGCACAGCTTTGATTACGCCGACGGCACCAGTCCCGATGCGGGATTGATCGAGGACGCTTCCGGCAACCTTTACGGAACCACCTCAAATGGCGGTGCCGGACTTTCCTGGAGGTGTGAGGGGTGTGGCAGCGGCACGGTTTTCGAGCTTTCGCCAAATGGGACTGGCTACACAGAGACCGTGCTCTACAATTTTTGCTCGCAAGGGGGCGACGCATGCACCGACGGCGTTATGCCCATGGCGGGTGTGATTGAGGACGCGTCCGGCAACCTCTACGGCACCACCTGGGAGGGCGGTGACGGCAATGATTGGGGCACGGTTTTCAAGTTGTCCCCGCCTGCGCCTGGCATCACCGTCTCGGCGAGCCCCACTTCGTTGACGATCGAGGCCGGGGGGGGCGGGACGGCGACGATAACGGTGACGCCGCAGAACGGGTTCAACTCCACGGTGAGCTTCGCGTGCTCGGGACTGCCAGCGAATGCAACATGCACCTTCAATCCCTCGTCCGTGACACCATCCGGCGTCGCGACCCCGACGCAGCTCACAATCGCGGTAAGCGCGCAGGCGAATGTGGCTCGGCCCGCTTCGTACCCGTTCCTTCCGACGACCGGATTTGCGGTTGTGGTCTGCCTCTTTGTTGGGAGACGTCGGCGGGTGTTTGGCAAGGCCCTGCCCGTGCTGGTCATGGCTTGCGCCGCCTTGGTCTACGGATGCGGCGGGGGCGGTGCTGCCGGCGGGGGCGGTGCTGCCGGCGGGGGCGGAGGGGGCGGAGGCAGTTCGCCGCAGACGTATACGGTGACCGTGATGGCCACGTCCGGAACGATTCAGCAGACAGCAAATGTGAGGCTGACGATAAACTGAAGTAGGGGCGCAAGTAGGCCGTTTCTATATGGAGGCCGTCTCACGGACAGGGACACGGGCGTGTAGTCGGCAACCCGGAGGTTACCGTGCAGTCATCCCGGTAGGCCCGCCAGAATTCGGGTAAATCCGGAGGGATTTGGTTCTTGCCCAAAGACTCTTCGTCCTGCACCAAATGCCCGCAGTCGCAATGGATGCACCGCCCCTTGACGCTCCTCGGCTGGCGGCGCTCTATACATGAAAAGGCCTGATGCGCTACCTTGGGCGCGGTATGAAAAATCGCCTTCTGCGCTCTTCTTCTCTGCTGTTTGTCCTGGTTTTCGCATCGACCTCGACGCTTTGCCTCGAGCTTCGCGCCCAGGCGCCGGCGCCGGACTCGCCCGCCATCGAGGCTCAGGCTCACGCCCTGCTCTCCAAGCTCACGCTGGAGCAGAAGATCGAGCTGCTGGGCGGCATCGACAACATGTACACCCGGCCTATGCCGGCCATCGGCCTACCGCGCTTCAAGATGTCCGATGCCTCGGTGGGCGTGCGCACATGGGGCCCGACGACGGCTTACGCCTCCGGCGCATCCCTGGCCGCCAGTTGGGACACCGATCTCGCCCGCAAGCTCGGCGAAGCGCTCGGCCGCGACGCCCGCGCCCGCAACGTCAACTTCCTGCTCGGTCCCGGCGTCAACATTGCCCGCTCGCCCGTTTCCGGCCGCAACTTCGAGTACCTTTCGGAAGATCCCTTCCTCAACTCCACGATGGTCGTGCCGTTCATTGAAGGCGTCGAGTCCCAGGGCGTGATTGCCACCGTGAAGCACTACGCCCTCAACGACCAGGAGTTCAATCGCCACAACGCCAGCGCCGACGTGGACGAGCGCACCATGCGCGAGATCTATCTGCCCGCCTTCGAAGCCGCCGTCACCCGGGCCCACGTCGATGCGGTAATGAACTCCTACAACCTTGTCAACGGCGTCCACGCCACGCAAAACGACTTCCTCAACCTGAAAGTGCTCAAGGGCGAGTGGGGCTATGAGGGCATTCTCATGTCCGACTGGGACTCGACCTACGACGGTGTCGCGGCCTGCAACAACGGCCTCGATCTGGAGATGCCCACCCCCAAATTCGTGAACGCCGGGAACCTTCTTCCGGCGGTGCAGGCCGGCCAGGTCAAGGAATCCACCATCGACGAGCACGTACTGCGCCTGCTGCGCGCCGAGTTGCGCTACGGTTTCACTACACGCCCGCAGTTCGATCCCGCCGACTCCACGTATTCGGTCGCCGATCGGCAACTCGCGCTCGATGAGGCTCTGGAGAGCATCACACTTCTCAAGAACGAGGGGAACATCCTTCCTCTCGATCCCGCCAAGATCAAAAACATCGCCATCCTCGGCCCCAACGCCTACCCGGCGGTCACCGGCGGCGGGGGCTCTTCCGAAGCGCACGCCTTTGAGCCGGTCAGCATCCTTACCGGCGTCGCCAACCTGCTCGGGCCCAATGTGCACGTCTTCTATAGCGCTGGGATGCCCCCGAGTGACGACGAAAAGATGGCCATCGCGCAGGCCGATGTAGTGATTGTCGCCGTCGGATTCGATGCCAAGAACGAACGCGAAGACCACGACCGGACTTTCACGCCGCCCGCCGGCCAGGACGCGCTCGTCGAGCAGGTGGTTCGGGTGAATGCCCGTACCATTGTGCTCCTCACCGGTGGCGGCGGCATGGACGTGAGCCGCTGGCTCGACAAAGTCCCGGCGCTGCTGCACCTCTACTATCCCGGCCAGGAGGGCGGCACGGCCGTCGGGCAGATTCTCTTCGGGATGCACGATCCGGAGGGCAAGCTCCCCATCAGCTTCGACCGCAGTTGGGACGAGAGCGCTTCTTCGAAGTGGTACTACGGCGATCCCAAGGACAACACCACGCTCGACACCCCCGGCCCCACCGGCAAACCTCTCAACTACACCATCGAGCACGTCAAGTACGGCGATAAGCTCATGGTCGGCTACCGTTACTGGACCACCACCGGCAAGCACCCGCTCTACCCGTTCGGCTACGGCTTGAGCTACACCACCTTCAAGTTCTCGAATCTCACGGCGCCTGCCGCTGCGGCCGCTATGGACCCGACGGTAACGGTCGGATTCGACGTAACCAACACCGGTAACGTGGCCGGAGCGGAAGTTGCCCAGCTCTATGTTTCTGACCCGTCTGCGCACGTCGACCGTCCGGAGCGCGAGCTGAAAGGCTTCGCCAAAGTCCGTCTCGCTCCCGGCGAAACCCGCCACGTGACGCTCTCGCTCGATGCGCGCGCCTTCAGCTATTGGGACGAGGCGGCCCACAAGTGGACCATCGAACCCGGCAAGTTCATCGTACGCGTAGGAGATTCTAGCGAAAACACGCCGCTAAGCGCCGAGATCGACCTGCACTGATCGACCATGAACGCAACGCACATTTGATCTGAGAGGGATTCGTCGATGTTCAAACGCTCCATCGCTGCATTGGCGCTCGCCGCACTTGTCTTCGCTGCCGCATCTTCGCGCGCACAATCCACGCCGCAACCGCAATGGGTGGGAAGCTGGGCCACGTCTCCCATGCAAGCCACTGGAGTCGATTTGCGTCTCTTTTCGAGCGTCACTCTGCGCGAAATCGTTCACATCTCCGCCGGTGGCGACGAGATTCGCCTGCGTTTCACGAACGAGTTCGGCCTCGATCCCCTCACCGTGGCCGATGCCCACGTGGCGCTCAGTGCCGGCGGCGGAGCCGTCCAGCCTGGCAGCGATCGCGCCGTCACCTTTGGCGGCGCAGCGTCGGTCAACATTCCTCCCGGCGCGGCAATTTTCTCTGACCCGGTCGTGCTCGCCGTCGCGCCGCTCGCCGACCTCGCCGTCAGCTTCTATCTGCCTCCGCAGATCATGCGCGCCGAGACCTACCACTGGTTTGCCGGCCAGGACAACTACCTCGCCGAGGGCCATGCGCCCGCTGCGCCCACGCTGCCGCAGGCCACGACGCTCTCCTCGTGGTATTTTTTCGACGGCATCGATGTCGCCGCCGCACCCGTCTCCCGCGCCATCGTCGCCTTCGGCGATTCCATCACCGATGGCATGATCTCGACGCCCAACGCCAACCACCGCTGGACCGACGTGCTGGCCGTGCGCCTCAGCCAGAATCCCAATCTGGCCCGCATCGGCGTGCTCAATGAAGGCATCAGCGGCAACCGCGTCCTCAACGAAGACACCGGCCCCAGCGCGCTCTCGCGCCTCGACCGCGACGTGCTCGCGCAAAGCGGCGTGCGCTACGTCATCGTGCTGGAAAGCATCAACGACATCGGGCACCTGGCTCGCCTGCAGGTTCCCTGGGACGCCATCGGCGCGCCGCAGTTGGAGTGGGGGCTCAAGCAGATCGCCGATCGTGCCCACGAACACGGCTTGAAGATTTTCGGCGCTACGCTCACGCCCTACGGGGGCGCCGGCTACTACTCGGAAGCGGGCGAACAGGTCCGCGAGGCCGTCAACGATTGGATTCGCTCGAGCGGCGTTTTCGAAGGCATCATCGATTTCGACAAGATCACGCGCGACCCCGAGAACCCCACGCGTTTCAATCCGGCCTACGACTCGGGAGACCACCTGCACCCCAGCGACGCGGGATACAAAGTGATGGGCGAGAGCATCGACCTTACGCTCTTCGCCAGATGACGGCAGCGCCGGTTTACAGCACGAGCGAACTCGTGCCCTGTTCCAATGTTCCCGGTGAAAGAGTCTTTCCGCGGCCTGCTAGGCTGGGTTCGCGGCGTCGGCCCCCATCGCCGGCAGCGAGGCCTTAAGCGCCGCGAATTCAGGCCGCCCGTGGAGAGGCGCGAACCGCGGATCGGCCAGCATATGGAAGAACCACGGACAACGGGTCTCATTGGCCGTGCGCAGCTCCGCCAGCGCCGCATCCGCCTCGCCCAGCGCAACATACGTGGCCGCATTCAGCGTATTCAGCACGAAGCGTTCGCGGCTCAGCCATTGCAGGCGCTCCAGCAATTGGCGCGACTCTTCCTGGCACCCGGCACAGGCCAGCGCGTAGGCGCGCACTGCGGTCGCAATGTCGGAGTGCGAGGCGCGTCCCGTGAGCGTCTTCGCCACCTCGATGGCGCGCTCGGCTTCGCCGTTATATCCCAGGATCATCGCGGCAAAGAAAAGCGGTTTGTCGTAGCCGGAAAACGCGTCGAGAATCTTCCTGGCCTGCGCGACGCTCGCCTCCCGCTCGCCTGCCAGGTGCAGCGTCCACGCCAGGCCTGCCTGCAGCCACGACGAGTAGGGATCGAGCTCAATGGCCGAGCGCAGCAGTTCGACGGCCTCGCCAAATCTGTGCAGGCTGAGCAGCAGCCACGCACGGACGCGCGTATTGGTCAGGTTGTAAGGCAGCCCCTCGGAGCGCGCCATCATCTTGAGGGCCGAGCGCGCATCGCGATCGAAATGGAACTCAACCCAAGCCAGCGCCGGCAACAGGGCTACGGCCTGCTCGTTGAGATCCGGAATGCCATCGGCAGCACGGCGCACGGTCGCGGCCGCAATCCTTGGAGACAGGTAACCGTAAATGCATTGCAGCACGGCCAGTTGCGCAAGATCCACGCGTGCCGCCAACAGAGCCTGATCCAGCTCGATCGCGCGTAGCAGACGGCCCATGGCATCCTGCATGCGGTGCCGCTCCATGGACTGCCATTCGTGATGAGCGTGCAGGTAGAGGTCGCGCGCCTCGCGCTCGCTCCGCGACGATCCGCTCTTCACCGCGGGCGCGGCTCCGGCCTGGATGAGAATTCCTTCGCCGTGCAGCCGCGATGTCACGCGGTTCACCAGCTCGCCGGCCAGCTCTGCGATCTCTTCGCGCTCCGCGATCAGATCCTCGACCCAAAGCGGCGCGTCGTCCTCCACGCGGATCATTTCCACGCGCAGCCGGTGCCGTTCCGGCGTGGCCAGGAGCTGCCCCGCAAGAAGCAGCTCCGCGTTGAGCATCTTGCCGATCTCCTGCCGGGAGAGTCCGCGCTGCGCCAGCGTCTGCACCGAGTCCCGGGCGGCGACAGATGCGATGGCGGGATGCGCGCTGCGCAGTTGTTCCATGGCCTGTTCCGCGACCGCCTGACCGAGGTAGTCGGGAACGTCGTACCCAGTGGAGAAAGGCAAAATTGCCAGACGCTGCAACGCCTGGGGAGCGAGTTGCCCGTCAGGCTCGGCGATTGCCGAGATGCAGTACCCGCGCCGGTAGACATTCTCAATGCAATCGGAAGGCTGCAGAATATTCCTTAAGGAGGCGAGGCATTCTTGAAGCCGATGACTGGCAGGATGAGGGTCGCCCCATAGAACGCGGCACAACTCGCTTGCCGGAACCACCTCGCCTGACCGCGACAGAAGTGCGCAGAGAAGAGCCAGCTCCTGCGCGGGCAGTTCGAGCACTGTCTCACCGCGCAACAGCGTCCCGTCGGCCTTGAGCCGCAAATCTCGAAACCGATACGTCACCGGCTTGATTGCAGCCGGCGCCGGCAAAGAACGATTCATAGAAACCAGCGCAGTAAGGAATCACATTCCATTCATCCAGGGCAAAACAAAACCTTTCCAGCAATAACGATTCTCCTGGCGGGATGGGCGAAGCCGCAGTCCAGAGACGGTTCGGGCGTGAGCGATCCCGCTCGACTTCAGCGGAAGCGCTCTCCCACACGGAGAATCATCGTAAGTTCCGGCTCTCGGTGACTGTTCTCCCGGGTCTACGCAGTCTTCAGCCTATGCGGGCGGATGGAGCCTGCAATGGAAGCTTTTCTGGCCGCATATGCAGCGACGAGAATAATCAACCGGAGCTCGATGACGAAACGATATGTCGATTATCTCTCCGCCTCACTTGTTGTGGGAATAAAGTTCTTAGAGAAATCTAAGGCCCTAAGTAATCCAAGACAGGTTACCCGCCAAGCGTAGCGTCTTGATGCACGATTCCAGCCGCCACAGGCGTCTGCGGCGTCACTTGGACTGGATGCAGTTGCTTCACCGGCGCGGACCAAGCTGAAAGCTAAGAGCTGATAACTGCTTTCACGCTTTGCCAATCACCTTGGCCAACGTGGCGCCAATCTCGGCAGGCGACACGACCACGTGAATTCCCGCCGCTTCCATGGCCTTCATCTTGTCGGCGGCCGTGCCCTGGCCCCCGCTGATGATGGCGCCGGCATGGCCCATGCGGCGGCCGGGAGGCGCGGTCTGCCCGGCGATGAAGCCCACCACCGGCTTACTCACGTTTTTCTTCACAAACTCCGCCGCGGCCTCCTCGGCCGAACCGCCGATCTCTCCGATCATGACAATGGCTTCGGTCTCGGGATCGTCGTTCAGTAGGCGCAGTGCATCGATGTGCGTGGTGCCGATAATGGGATCGCCACCGATGCCGATCGCGGTCGATTGCCCGATGCCGCGCTGCGTGAGTTGGTGCACGGCCTCGTAGGTGAGTGTCCCAGAACGAGACACTATGCCGATTGAGCCTTCCTTGTGAATGCGTCCCGGCATGATGCCGATCTTGGCCTTCCCCGGCGAAATCACGCCCGGACAATTCGGCCCCACCAGCCGCGACTTGGAATTCTTGAGCTTGGCCCAGACCTTCACCATGTCGAGCGTGGGAATGCCTTCCGTAATGCACACGATCAGCGGAATCCCCGCATCCTCGGCCTCGAGAATCGCGTCGGCAGCAAACGGCGGCGGCACAAAGATCATGGTCGCATTGGCGCCGGTCTTGGCCACGGCTTCGGCCACGGTATTGAAGACCGGCCAGCCTTCATGCATCGTTCCGCCTTTGCCGGGCGTCACGCCGCCCACCACCCTAGTGCCGTACTCCGCGCAAGCCATGGCGTGGAAGGTGCCTTCCTTGCCGGTAATTCCCTGCACAATCAGACGCGTGTTTTTATCGACCAGAACCGCCATCTCTATGCCCTCGCCGCTGCAGCCACTACAAGTTCAGCCGCTTCTTTCATCGTTGCACCGACTTGAAAATTGAGGCCGGATTCCTGGAGTATTCTCCGTCCCTCTTCAACGTTCGTGCCTTCAAGCCGCAATACGATTGGAGCTTTGACGTTGAGTTTTCTGGCCGCCGCCACCACGCCGGTCGCCAGCCGGTCGACGCGCAGAATGCCGCCGAAGATATTGATGAAGATCGCCTTCACGTTCTTGTCTGAGAGCAGAATCTCGAAGGCGTGCTCGATCTGTTCCTGGGTCGCGCTGCCGCCTACGTCGAGGAAGTTCGCCGGGCTGCCGCCCGCGTACTGAATAATGTCCATCGTCGCCATGGCCAGGCCGGCGCCGTTCACCATGCACGCAATCGATCCGTCGAGCTTGATGTAGTTGAGCGCGTACTTGCTCGCTTCCACTTCCAGCGCATCTTCTTCGGCAGTGTCACGCAGCGCTTTGATCTCGGCGTGGCGAAAGAGCGCGTTATCGTCGAAGTTGATCTTGGCGTCGAGCGCGTAGAGTTTGCCGTCGGCCGTCGTAATAAACGGATTGATCTCCACCAGCGAGGCATCGGTCTCAATGAACGCCTTGTACAGGCTCTGGAAGAACTGGACCGCCGGGTTGATCTCGGTGGGTTTCAATCCCAGCGCAAAGCCCAGTTTCCGCGCTTGCCACGCGCCGAATCCCACCGCCGGATCGATTGTCTCCTTGTAGATCGCCTTAGGATCCTTCGCGGCGACCTCTTCGATTTCCATGCCGCCGGCCTGCGAGGCCATGAAGACGAGCCTGCCCGTCGCGCGGTCGAGCACAATGCCGAGGTAGAGTTCTCGTTCGATGGCCGCGGTCTCCTCGATCAACAGCCGCTGCACCTTTTGCCCCTGCGGCCCGGTCTGGTGCGTCACCAGCGTCATGCCGAGGATCTTTTTCGCGTGCTCCTCGGCCTGTTCGCGCGTCTTGGCCACCTTCACGCCGCCGCCTTTGCCGCGGCCGCCGGCGTGAATCTGCGCCTTGACCACCACGCCCTTGGCGCCCTCGGCAAAAAGCTTGCGGGTCACGTCGTTGGCTTCTTCGAGGGTGTTCGCCATCTCGCCTTTGGGCACGGGAACGCCGTACCTGGCCAGGATTGCTTTTGCTTGATATTCGTGGATTTTCATCGTTGGATTGCGTCCGCTTGAGACCGCCGGTCAAGCTCTTGGGGATCGATGCCGCAGGCGTGGAATGCGGGGCCTGCGCGACCTTGGCAGCCGGTGAGTTCATACTATCTTGGCGGCCGAAGGAGCGGCAAACCCCATGCGCGCAGGCATCCAGGTTGGCTTGGGTTGCTTTGCCGCTGCCGCCGATTTATTCTTCTTGTTCTGATTGGTTCCCGGCGAGGCTCCTTTGCCCGGCGAAGGAGTTTTTTTCTGGATCGAGCGCTCAGTTGTCTGACGGAGACGGAACCATGGCCCTCCAACCGCTTCCCTCGAAAGCTTCCGCGGCCGCCAACGGCGCGCACTCCGTCCAGCCCATTCCGGTGGTGCTGAATGGGCGCACGCTCGAAGCCAACCGGCCCATGCCGCTGAATCTCGACTGGATTGACCAGGTGCGCGTGAACACCTCCGCCGTGGAACGCCGCGCGGCGACACTGGTGACGCGACGAACGGTGAAAAAAGACACCCAGGCGGCATGGCTGCTTCGCGCCGTCGCCTGTATGGACCTGACAACGCTGAGCGGAGACGACTCTGCCGAGCGCGTGAAGCGCTTGTGCGCCAAGGCGCGCAATCCGTTGCAGCGGCACCTGGTGGAAGGTCTCGGCATTGAAGATCTGCACCTGACCGTGGGCGCGGTGTGCGTCTATCACGCGTTTGTGGAGACGGCGGTGAAGGCGCTTGAAGGCTCTGGCATTCCCGTAGCCGCGGTTTCAGCCGGCTTTCCTCACGGGTTGTCGCCGCTGACCGCAAGGATGGAGGAGATTCACCGCTCGGTCGAAGCAGGCGCGAGCGAGATCGACATTGTCATCACGCGGGCGCACGTTTTTAACGGCGAATGGCAGGCGCTCTACGACGAGGTTGCGGCCTTCAAGGAGGCTTGTGGGCCGCACGCGCACCTGAAAGCCATTCTCGGTACCGGCGATCTCGCGACCCTGCGCAACGTGGCGCGGGCCAGTTGGGTGGCGATGATGGCCGGGGCCGATTTCATCAAAACTTCGACGGGCAAGGAGAGCGTGAATGCGACGCTGCCTGTTTCTCTTGTCATGGTCCGGTGCATCCGCGACTATGCCGAGCGGACAGGGATGGCGGTGGGATTTAAGCCGGCGGGCGGCATTCGCACGGCCAAGCAGGCGCTGGACTGGCTGGCCCTGATGAAAGACGAATTGGGCAGGCCGTGGCTCGAGCCGTCGCTCTTCCGCTTCGGCGCCAGCGGAATGCTGGGCGATATCGAGCGGCAACTGGAGCATCATCTAACTGGGCACTATTCGGCGACGTATCGCCACCCCATCGCGTAGACGCCAAGTGCGGGCGAAGGAGACGCTGTGAGCATCGCGGAAAAGTTCTTGACCATGGAGTACGGAGCCGCGCCGGAAGATCCGAAAGAGGCGGTTGCGTGGCTCGAACGGCACCATCGGCGCTTTGAAGAATTCATCGGCGGAGCGTGGGTGAAACCACTGAGCGGCGAGTACCAGACCACAAGCGATCCTTCGACAGGCGAAGTGTTGGCCGAGGTGGCCAAGGGCAACACGGACGACGTGGAGGCCGCAGTAGCAGCTGCGCGCAAGGCCCAACCCGCCTGGGCTGCGCTGAGCGGGCACGAGCGGGCGCGGTATTTGTACGCTCTGGCGCGCCAGGTGCAGAAACACGCGCGGCGGCTGGCGGTTCTCGAAACGATGGACAACGGCAAGCCCATCCGCGAGAGCCGCGACATCGATATTCCTCTTGTAGCGCGGCATTTTTATCATCACGCCGGCTGGGCGCAACTGCTTGAGCAGGAGTTTCCCCAGTACACGGCCTGCGGCGTGGTGGGCCAGGTGATTCCGTGGAACTTTCCCCTGCTGATGTTTGCATGGAAGGTGGCTCCGGCGCTGGCCGCGGGCAATACGGTCGTGATTAAGCCGACAAAATACACGCCGTTGACGGCGCTCGCTTTTGCCGAACTAGCGATGGAAGTGGGTTTGCCGCCGGGCGTGCTGAACGTGCTCACCTGCGATGCAAAAACCGGCCAGACACTGGTCGAGCATCCGGGGATCGATAAGGTTGCGTTCACGGGATCGACCGAAGTGGGGCGCACGATTCGCAAGGCGACGGCGAACTCGGCGAAAAAGTTGTCGCTTGAACTCGGCGGAAAATCTCCGTTCGTTGTCTTCGACGATGCCGATCTCGATTCGGCCGTCGAGGGGATTGTCGACGCCATCTGGTTCAACCAGGGCCAGGTCTGCTGCGCGGGCTCGCGGCTCTTGGTGCAGGAGCGCGTGGCCGAAACTTTGTATGCCAAGGTTCGCGCGCGCATGGAAACCCTGCGCGTGGGACCGCCGCTCGACAAGGCCATCGACATCGGCGCGATTGTCTCGCCGGTGCAGTTGGAATCGATTCGCAAGATGGTGGACGCAGGCGTGGCCGAGGGTGCACGGTGCTGGCAGCCCAAAAACCCGTTGCCAGAGAAGGGTAGCTTCTATCCGCCGACGCTGCTGACCGACGTGCATCCGGCGGCGACGGTGGTGCAGGAGGAAATCTTTGGGCCGGTGCTGGTGGCCATGACCTTCCGCACGCCGGCCGAGGCCGCGGAACTCGCGAACAACACGGTGTACGGATTGGCCGCGAGCATCTGGAGCGAGAACATCAATGTGGCGCTCGACCTGGCCGCGCAGGTGAAGGCGGGGGTGGTGTGGATCAATTCGACCAACCAGTTCGACGCGGCCTGCGGCTTCGGCGGCTATCGCGAATCCGGCTACGGGCGCGAGGGCGGACGCGAGGGAATGCTCGAGTACTTAACGCCGAAGTGGCTGCACGCGCTGCCCAACGCGCCGGAGAAGGCGGCTCCGAACCTAATCCGGGACGAGGAAGAAAAATCTGCGACTGTGGGGTCGATGATCGACCGCACCGTGAAGCAGTACATCGGCGGGAAACAGGCGCGTCCCGACTCGGGCTATTCGTTCCCGGTCTACGGACGCGAGGGCGAGCTGCTGGGCGAGGCGCCGCTGGGCAACCGCAAAGACATTCGCAATGCAGTCGAGGCGGCGCGTAACGCGACCGGATGGGCCAGGACCTCCGCGCACAACCGGGCGCAGGTGATCTACTACCTCGCGGAAAATATGATCCAGCGCCGCGACGAGATCGCCGGCCGGCTCGCCGCGGCCGTGGGCCCAGATCCAAGTGAGGCCCAGGCCGCGGTCGAAGTTGATCTCTCCATTCAGCGCATTTTCAGCTACGCCGCCTGGGCCGATAAGTACGAGGGCGTGGTGCATCATCCACCGGGACGCAACATTACGATTGCCATGCCCGAGCCGGTGGGCGCAATCGGAATTCTCGCGCCGTCGCAAGCGCCGCTGCTGGGTTTGCTCTCGCTGGTGCTGCCGGCGATTGCCGTGGGCAACACCGTGGTCGCGGTGCCGTCGGAGCGCTACCCGCTTGTGATCGGCGATGTGTATCAGTTACTCGATACGAGCGATGTACCGGGTGGGGTGGTGAATCTCGTGGCCGGCCGTCCCGCCGAACTGGCCAAAACCCTGGCCGAGCACGACGGCATCGAGGCCGTCTGGTGTTTTCGCAGCAACGAAGAAGCCTCGTTGGTGCGCGCTGCATCCACGGCCAACATGAAGCAGGTTTGGACTAATGACGGCCACGAGTACGATTGGTTCAATCCCACGCAAGCCGAAGGCCGCTGGTTCCTGCAACACGCCACGCAGGTGAAGAACATCTGGGCGCCGTACGGGGAATGATAAGAGCATCCGTCAATCTAGGGCAACTGAGAATTGGTTAGGCCCTGCGCGCGGAAATATGCCTCTGCCGGGGCGGCGTCAGCGAAGTGGTCGAGGAGGCCCTCCCGAAGTATCTTCATCAAGCTCTCACGAACGACAAAGCTCGCTGCTTCCGACAAGACCTCGGCCAATTTGACGCCTCCGTTGATTCCTTCACGCGGACACGTTGTGAGGAACTTGTCTGGCAGCTTGTCGCCGTGCGCAAGATGATTTCTCATTTCGTACAGGTCATCGACGATATCAATGACTTTGAGTTCGGAAGCGGGTATGGTATTCGGCCAGCCGCCAAGCGGGTAGATGGGCGCGTTATCGCCAAGGAACCACCTGATCCTGGCCTTCGCAACTCGGCTGCCTTTGTGGTCAGCGTTATGGGAGGTGAAGAGGGACTCGATCGCAGAACACCAAAGGATGAACCTAGGTTTCCAGTTGTAGGACTCGAAGTATCCGCGATCATGGAACTCTACAGCCATCCGAAACTTCCAAAAATCGCCGTTCATTGCGCGTATGAACTCGGATGCAAGCTGGCGCAGGGTTTCTGCATCTTGGTTGCGCAATGTTGATAGTTTGTGTGCCTCGACGACCTCGACTCCGGTTTGCCTCTCGGAAAGTGAGAAGCTCCTGATGTCGAGTTTCCCATTATCCGCGCGAATGATCCCATGGACCACAGCAAGGGTCCCTTGTCTCATGGGCCGCACGATACGGAGGCATGACGCAACCAGGTTTAGCGGTTCGTATAGGTCATGTGGAGACAGCTTCTCTGGGTCAAAGCGGTGGACGAGCGCATATCTCAGGTTTTCTAGCTTCTCCGTCAGCGATTCTCCGAGCATCCTTTTCCAAACTACGAAAGGGTCGTCGCCGAGGAGGGGTGAGACATCCTCAATAGTCAATCCCGGAAGGATTTCAAGGGGAAGCTTGTTTAGATCGAATTTCTCGTCAAAGCTCCACGTCCCGAGCGAGTGAATCGGGATTAGGGAAAGCTCCATGCCGTGCCCTGCTTCTTTTCAAGTTGACCCTGGCGCTCTCCTCAGATGCGCATCGGCATCAGCACGTAGCGGTACTTGTACTCGGCGTCAGGGTCTTCGGGGCGCATCTGGCCGGCGGATTGCGCGTCCTTGAACTCCAGCCGCACCTCGCCCGCGTTGTCGAGCGCCTTGAGGAAGTCGAGGATGTAGGTGGAGTTGAAGCCGACGCTGATGGCTTCGCCGGAGTAGGGCGTGTCGATGGTGTCTTCGCTCTCGCCGGACTCGTTGGAGTTGGCGCTGATCTTGAGCTCGTTGTCTTCGAGCTTCATGCGGATGGCGCCGGAGCGCTCGTCGGCGAACTGGGCGACGCGCTGGATGGCCGCCGAGAGCTCGCTCGACCGCACTACCGCGAACTTGGTATTGTCGCGCGGCATGACGGCTTCAAAGTTGGGGAATTGCCCGGTGAGCTTGCGGCTCGATAGCGTGCGATGGCCGACGCGGAAGAAGAGCGTGTGCTCGTCGTCGGCAAACTCGATTTTTTCGGCGTCGGTGTTGGCCAGTAGCAGTTGCAGCTCCTGGAGGGCCTTGCGCGGAATGAGCACGCGCTTTTCGCCGCTGATGCCTTCGAGGGTCTCGTTGGGCTTCTCGACAAAGGAGAGACGGTGCCCGTCGGTGGCGACCATAGCGAGCGACTCCGCCTTGAGAATGAGCAGCGCGCCGTTCAGCGTATAGCGCGACTCCTCGTTGGAGATGGCGAAGATGGTGCGCGCAATAAGCGTATGCAGCGCGGCGAGGGAGATGCTGGTAGCGGCGACGGTGGGGAACTCTGGGACCTGCGGATAGTTGGCGCGCGCCATGCCGACCATCTTGGTATTCGATCGGCCGCTGCGGATCTGCACCCAATGGTTCTCGAGCAACTTGATCGAGATATCGCCGTCAGGCAGGAGCTTGATGTAGTCGTACAGCTTGCGCGCGGGAATCGTGCAGGAGCCAGGCTTCTTGACTTTGACGGCGGCGCTGGTGCGGATCGCCTGATCGAGATCGGTTGCCGTAATATTCAGGCGGTCGTCTTCGGCCTCGATAAGGAAATTCGACAGAATTGGAATTGTAGTCTTGCGCTCAACTACGCTCTGCGTTGCCGTGAGTTCCTTGACTAGATCCTGGCGGCTTACGATAATTTCCATTGCTGCCCCCTGAGCGGCCGGCTTCTCGACTTCCGTTTCTACACCTGGCATAGCAACCTCTCAGCTCTCGAAGCCGCTTCCTATGCCCTCACTGTACAACAACTTGCAGATGGCCGGAAGCGATCTTGTTTCGTCAACCTGATTGTAGCGATCTTGAAGGTAAAACGTGCGTGGAAAACCGGGGCAGTTCTCTGAATTACAGGGAAGAGCCAATAGAAAGTAACCAGTAGGGAAGGCCGCCGGGGTTGCGATCGGCGCGCGCCGCTCCGGTTGATCTGGCTGGTACAAGGTGGGTGGTAGCGGGCGGTGGATAAACGTAGAGAGAGATAAAGAAAAGCTAGAAGTACCCGTAGTTGGCTAGGAAAAGTGGGAATCCGGGCGAAGTTGCATGGGGGCGCTGGATTGAGGGGGTGCGAGTTTTCTAAATCGTGGCTGTGGAGAAGAGGAGATTTGGAAAACCGGTGCGTGAGGAGCGAGAAACAGCCGCAGTTTTCCATGGCTCCCACAGGGGTGGCGCTGAAGCCTGTGGAATGTGCGTGGGTTGTGTGGGAGCTGGGGTGAAGGTATAGAAGTGGAGCGGTTTGCGGCGAGTGGTTCCTCCACAGCAGGAGAAGGAATGGAGTAGGTATGGGATCGGGTGAGACCAGGCACACGACGCCGCTCTTATACTGAACCTTCTTATGTCTTACGCAGCGGTCATCGAAAAATTGAATGCCATGGCGCCGGAGCTCTATGCGCGCGCAGGACAGCCGCGGCGCAAATTTTCACTGGACGAGGTGCGAACGCTGCTAGCTGCGCTGGGGCACCCCGAGCTGCATTTTCCGGCGGTGCTGATCGCAGGAACCAACGGGAAGGGATCAACAGCGTCAACGCTGGCGTCGATTCTGGTGGAAGCGGGAGTGTGCACGGGACTGTACACGTCGCCGCATCTCGAGAGGCCGAACGAGCGCATCTGCGTAAATAGGGCAGAGATCGCAGACGAGGACTTTGCGCGGCTCTTTTTCTTGGTTTTGGACAAGGCGGATCGGTTGGTCAAGGAGGAGAAGCTCCCCCAACAGCCAAGCTACTTTGAGATGCTGACAGCTCTCGGGTTTCTCTATTTTGCCGAGAGGCAGGTGGAGATTGCCGTACTCGAGGTCGGAATGGGCGGGCGGCTGGATGCGACGAATGTTACCGAGCCGCTGCTTTCGATCGTGACCGACATCTCGCTTGACCACATGGAGTGGCTGGGCCCGACGATTGAGGCGATTGCGCGCGAGAAGGCGGGGATTCTACGGCGGGCGGGAACCATGATCACCTTGCCGCAGCATCCCGACGCCAACCAGGTGTTGGGAGAGGCAGCAAGAGAGCTCGAAGCGCGGGTAGTGAGCGCGGCCGAGTACATCCCGGCCGCCGATACCAAGGGAAGCTACACGGTGGAAGCGTTTGGAACGCCGGTAAGGGTGGATTCACCTTTGGCCGGCGCGCACCAGCAGAGGAATGTGGCGCTGGCCATTGAGGCAGCCGTGGAGCTGGCGGCGCGGCATGGATTTCCTGTAACTTCCGCTGCGATTGAGGCCGGGATTCGCCGGACACACTGGCCCGGGCGCCTGGAGCGGATGACCCTGGGCGGCGCGGAGTGGGTGCTGGACGTCGCGCACAATCCAGCCGGCGCCTGGGCGCTGCGTGCAGGGCTGCGCAGCATCCTCGAAGGCCGCGCGCCGCGGGCCCTCGTCTTCAGTTGCTTGCGCGACAAGCCGCTCGGGGAGATGGCGCAGATTTTGTTTCCGCTCTTCGATCGGGTGATTGTAGCGCCCATCCATTCCGCCCGCGCCGCGGCGGTGGAGGATCTGCTGGCGGCGGCGAAGACGACGGGGACAGCAGCGGTTGCGGCGGGTTCAGTGCGTGAAGCGCTCGAGAAAGCGCAAGAACGGGCGGCGGGTGGCGTGGTGGTGGTCTCAGGATCGGTGTACCTTGTCGGGGAGGCGCGGACCATGCTGATGGCGGGGCTTTTGGCAGAAAAGGCCGAACAACCATGAATGCGCGTCCCAATCCGCTGCCGCGGTTCCATCGCTGGCGGAGCAACGTGCTGCAGGCGCCTGTGTTTTTTCTGGTGACGGCGGTGTGCGGGCTTGCCGCGCTCGCAGTCTCGCTCGTGGAGAGAGAAGGCCAGGCGCAGCACAGAATTGCGAGATTCTGGGCGCGGATCTCGGTGCGGGTCACGCTTTCACGATTGAAAGTGGAGGGCGCGGAGAATCTCAAAAAGTTTCCGGTTGCGGTGTATGCCCCGAACCACACCTCGTACATGGACATTCCGGTGCTGTTTGCCGCGCTGCCCTTTCAGTTCCGCATCCTGGCGAAAAAGGAACTCTGGCAGTGGCCGTTTATCGGCTGGTATCTCGGGCGTTCCGGGCAGATGCCCATCGACATTGCGAACCCGCACGTGACGCTCTCCAGCCTGGGTGGTGCGGTGAAGGCGCTGCGAAAGGGCATGCCGCTGGTCGTCTTTCCCGAGGGCGGTCGAACCTCGGATGGCGAGTTGAGACCCTTTCTAGCTGGTGCGGCGTATCTCGCGATTCGCGCGCAAGTGACGCTGGTGCCCATCGCGCTCAAGGGTGTCTACGATCTGCTGCCCATTCACTCCCATCATCTCTATCCCGGCGAGCTCACAGTGCAGGTTGGTGAGCCCATCGAGACCAAGGGAATGTCGGTGCGGCAGAACGGCGA
>Ga0187852_1001288_pt1 | contig 23939 bp, 19 predicted proteins | sample June2016WEW_6_40_FD_134511 | JGI IMG/M metagenome (GOLD analysis project Ga0187852, IMG submission 134511) | Peatland microbial communities from SPRUCE experiment site at the Marcell Experimental Forest, Minnesota, USA - June2016WEW_6_40 | ecosystem: Environmental > Terrestrial > Soil > Wetlands...
TCGCCCTTGGGGAGAGGGTGTCCCGCAGCCGGCGTAGTCATCAGACGGTGCGGGACGGGTGAGGGGTTACTGCCGAAGAATGCAAGCACCCCTTCCGTTCTCGAGGTTATCCAGACAGGCAGTTCGGGTTCAAAGAGCTGGTTTGGGAGCACCAAATTCAACTTCGGAATTCGGGCTAATGCAGATTCTTCGCTCCGCTCAGAATGACAGCGAGTCGTAGGCGCCTAGCTCATCTCGCCAGCGTAAATCTTCATAACGTTTTGGAGGAATCGGACGGCCTGTTCCCTGGGGCGCTGGAACGAGTTTCGGCCAATGATGGAGCCGAATCCGCCGCCGTCGCGGATGGCGCGCGCCTCGTTGTAAAAGGCTTCGTCATCGTCCTTTTTTGCCCCGCCGGAGAAGATGACGATGCGGCGTCCGTCGAAGGCGCTTTGCACAACGTGGCGGACGCGCTCGGCGGGCGTCCCGATCGGGATGCCCAGCTTTTCGTAGACCTTCTTCGCTTCCGGTTGTTCCAGGTGCGCGCTGGGCAATTTCACTTTGATGATATGAGCGCCCAATTGGGACGCGATCTGCGCCGCGTAAGCAGACACGTCGATGGCGGTCTCGCCTTCCTTGCTCAAGCTCGAACCGCGCGGATACGACCAGACCACGACGGCCAGGCCGTTGGCCTTCGCTTCCTCCGCGGCTTCGCGCAATTGCTGGTACATGGTTTGCGCGGCCGCCGAACCCGGGTAAATTGTGAACCCGATGGCCACGCAGCCCAGGCGCAGGGCATCCTTGACGCTCGCCGTTACGGAAGGCAGAGGATCTTTTTCGTCGTGCAGCATGTCGTGGTTGTTCATCTTCAGGATGAGAGGGATTTCGCCGGCATGCCGGTTTGCGGCAGCTTCGATGAATCCCAGCGGCGCGGCATAAGCATTGCAACCCGCCGCAAGGGCCAGTTCAAAGTGATAATTGGGATCGTAAGCTGGCGGGTTTACCGCAAAACTCCGGGCCGGACCGTGCTCGAAGCCCTGGTCAACGGGCAGGATCACGAACTTGCCGGTTCCCGCGAGGCGGCCTGTGTTCAGTATGCGGGCGAGATTCGTCTTGGTCCCCGGATTATCGCTTTCGTACCAACTCAGGATTTCCTTCACCCGGGCGGTGTTTCCAACTCGCTCGGGCGCTCGAACCATGGTTTCCGCAACAGCCATAACAAAGCCTCCAGCCGAAAAATCAGACATTCAGTTCCTCTCTCAGGTTACATGCCTCACACATGCCAGGCAAGCGGATTGTTCTATCGCGGAAGCCGTAACCGGCACGAATCGTAGCGCGGGCGTCTCGCCCGCTGTGGCGCGGGCATCCTGCCCGCGCGCGGGAGCGGGACGCTCCCGCCACCGCGGGCGAGACGCCCGCTCCACTCTTTCGTGCCGGCACCCGGGACACCTGGAATGACAGCCGGGTAGCGCGGACTCCCGGTTTTGGGGTCCGCGCTACCAGAATGGCATATAATGGTTGCTCGTTTTATAGACGCATTGAAGGAGGCAGCATGCCGGAAGAGATTAATCGCAGAGAATTCCTAAGGACCACCGCCCGAACCGGAGCGGGAATGGCCGCGCTGAGCGGCATTACTTTCCTTACCCACCCGGAGCGCGTGTTCGGTGCGAATGACCGCGTACGCCTTGCGGTGGTAGGCCTGCACGGGCAGGGCTGGTCGCACGTCGAACAGTATTGCCACATGCAGGACGTTGAACTCGCCGCGTTCTGCGACGTGGATGAGCACGTGCTCGACCAGCGCCTGGGGGAAGTCGAAAAGATGGGCGTGAAGCGGCCGGCGCGATTCATTGATCTGCGCAAGCTGCTGGACGACAAATCGATTGACGCGATTTCCATCGCCACGCCCAACCACTGGCATTCGCTGCAGGCCATCTGGGGCTGCCAGGCGGGCAAAGACGTTTACGTTGAAAAGCCTCTCTCCCACAACTGGTGGGAAGGCCGCCAACTGCTGCGCGCTGTTCAGAAGTACGACCGGATTGTGCAGCACGGGACGAACAGCCGCTCCGGCAAAGCGATCATCGAAGGAATGCAGAAGATGCGGGACGGCGTAATTGGAGACCTTTACCTTTCGCGCGGCCTTTGCTACAAGTGGCGGGATACCATCGGACACGCCGAACCGGAACCGGTGCCCTCGTGGGTCCACTACGACCTCTGGACAGGCCCGGCGCCCATGAAGCCGTTCAGCAAGAACCGGTTCCATTACAACTGGCACTGGATCTGGGATACGGGGAACGGCGACATCGGCAACCAGGGCATCCACGAACTCGACGTGGCGCGTTGGGGCCTGGGCGTGAAGCTTCCGAACAAGGTTTCGGCCATCGGCGGACACTTCATGTTCGATGACGACCAGCAGACGCCCAACACGCTCAACGTCGCGTGGCAATTCGATATGCCGGACGGCAAGCGGCGCATGATGGAGTTCGAAGTCCGCCACTGGATCTCGAATCACGAGGCGGAAATCGGCACGTCGGCCTTCGGCGGCGGCGATGTGCCTGCGGCAATTGGCAACGCCGCGGAAACGCGCTCCAAGCGCAAAGGGCCGCAGAATACCATCGGCAACATCTTCTATGGCTCGAAGGGCTATGTGGCCATGAACGGATACGATTCCTACAAGTCCTGGCTGGGCGAGGAACAGGAACCCGGGCCCCACGCCCAAGCCGGCGGCAACAACTGGCGGAACTTCATCGACTGCGTCAAGAGCCGGAAGAAGGAAGACCTGAACGCGCCCGTCGAGGAAGGCTACTATTCCACCACGCTGCTGCACCTGGCCAACGCTTCTTACCGCGTCGGCCGTACGCTGAGCTTCGATCCCGATAAGCAGGAAGTGATCGGCGACGAAGAGGCTGCCCGAATCCTGCGCGACGGCGATCGCGGCTACCGCGCCCCCTACGTCGTGCCGGAAGAAGTTTAGTGCTTGCTGACGAGAGTCCCCGTCATATTGCGGCGTGCCGTGAAGGGCGGGGCGTCAGAGTCTCTGTGAAAACCCCATTTAGGCTGTCATTCCGAGCGAAGCGAGGAATCTCGCCCTGAGTATTTTCAAGGCGGTCGCTCATGCCCGTCGGCCGACGGGCACCCGGAAACCATGAGGTACCCGGGAGCGCGGGCATCCTGCCCGCAGCGTGCGTGCAATTGCGGCGCGAAAGGCGGGCAGGATGCCCGCGCTCCCAGATATCTTCAAAGCAGTGCGAGATTCCTCGTCGCCTGCGGCTCCTCGGAATGACATGCAAAATAAGGTTCTCACAAAGACTTTTCGGCCCCGACGCTAATCTCGCGACGTAGTTACGGGGCTTTAGCCGCAGGCCCCGCCCGCTAACGATGGCCGGCCGTTTCACTTGATGCCAGCCTGCGCCAGCATCGCCAGGAACTGCTTCCGCGTCCGCATGTCAATCGCTTCCGCCGCCAGCTTGCCGTTTCGGTCGTAAACGAAACTCTTGGGGATTCCTTCCACGCGGATCGTCTGATGCACCTTGCTTCCCGGATCGAGCAGGATGGGATACGTGTAGTGATGCTCCGCAATAAACGGCTGTACTTTGCTTATATCTTCATCAGAAATACCCAGAATCAAAAGGCCCTGGTCTTTGAATTCCTGGTAAAGCCTATCCAGGTCGGGCATTTCCTTGCGGCAGGGCGGGCACCAGGTTGCCCAGAAGTTCACCAGCACCACCTTTCCGTGCAGCGCCTGTAGGCCCCAGGGCTTCCCTTCGAGATCGTTCAGCCTAAAATCCGCGTGCTCGCGGCTATGGTCGTCGTCCTCGAGCTTGGACATCGCCGCCGCAAATTGGGGAGAGTCCGAAGAGGCGTGCACGTGCTCGTAACGTACGAGCGTGGCCAGTTCGATGTACGGATCTGCGGGCTCGTTGCCGTTCCCCGGGGGAGGCTGCTCGCCGAGCGCCGTGTCCAGAGTCGTGGCGACTTCCTCGAGCGTGTCGTGGCCGAAGTCGCCTTCGGTCGAGAGGTTGGCGAGTTCCTTTGCCAACAACAGCTTATTGGCCGACGCAGGCAGCTTTCGTATTGCCAGCGCCAGGTCCTTCGTCGCCTGCGCCCGCTTCTCGTCCGGCACCTGGCGCAGGCCGTCCAACTGCTGCACGATGGGCTTTTCCTGCTCGCTCCAAACAATCTGCTGCCGCTGTGCATCGAGAGTTCGAGCACAAAACAGGCATGCCGCGAACACCGGCAGACCAACGAAGAGACCGGTTCTAGCTGCTCTTGAGCGAACGAGCATCGTCTTGTTCATACTGCACAGGCTCCTCCGAGCTGCTCTGCCGCCCTGTCTTGCGGAAAGGCTTCGCCTTTCCATGAAGTCGCTGCAATTCTTTAACCGCCCTGTATCCTAGGCCCGGAGGGCCGACAGAGAGTAGCCCACGGCGTGAGAACCTGTGAAAAAATCGGCGAAAGGCAAAAATATGCACGCGCTGTCATTCTGAGCGAAGCGAAGAATCTCGCTTTGAGTTCCTTCGCCATCAGCCAGTTCCATCGGCAGAGCGAGATCCTTCGCTGCGCTCAGGATGACACGTTTCGAATTTCTTCACACCTTCTCACGCCGTGGGCTACTCTCTGTCGGCCCTCCGGGCCTGCGATAGCGAAGGCGTGGGCAATTCGCTAACCCCAGAGCTAGGCTTGGCCTTTCCGCAAGGCAGAGCGGCGAAGCCACAGGGCCTCAAGCCACCGGCAGACGAAGAATGGTGCGCAGGCGTTCCGGTGGCACGCGCCTGGGGTCGGAGAGGTAAATCTCGTGATGCAGACCGTGGCAGGACAAGCCCGTCTCCGCTGCCACTGCGAGCATCTGGCAGATCGTCTCTCTCTCGTTGCCGTACGGCCCTACGTGCAGCATTTGCACGCATTGGCCTTCATCCAGGGTTTCTAACTTCACGTCCGCGGTTTCGGGCGGCTTGCCTTTTTCTTTCAACACCGCAATGGTGTCCTTCAAGTCCTTGGCGCTGATGAAATCGGGCACGCGGATGATAAGTTTCCAATTCCAGGTCTCGGGCGGCTGCGAGGCAAAACTCTCAGTCTCTTTCTCGCCCCACCAAAGGCCCTCGAGGTTCGAGACCTTGTAGTCCTTCCCGGCGAATTTCTTGGCCATTTTGAGGGTGAAGCCAACGTTGTAAAGCGCGCCGACGGCTTTCTGAAACGCTTCTCCAGCCGGCGCGCCGCGGCCTGTGAACGCCAGGTATTTTGCGCGCTTGGTTTGAATCAGCACAGGTTTCTTGGGCGTGACATATTCCGCTTTGTGGACTTTGTAGAGATCGAGTTTAGCAGTAGCAGGCATGGGTATGATTCCTCCTGAAGATTAGCTGTCGTTCCTAGTGGCCATGGGCCTGCGACCCACCCATGGAGATGAGAGTCGCTGTCATCCTGAGCGAAGCGAAGGATCTGCAGTTCCGGTCCGAGGCGAATTAAAGCAGATTCTTCGCTTCGCTCAGAATGACGGATTTTCGAGAGAGCGAAGCGAACGGGCTCGGAATGACAGCTATACCAGCGGCCCGGGCTACTTTAGCGTTCCTACAATTCTCTCCACGAGGCTTCGGTCCGCGACCTGAAATTGATCTTCGGGTGGATAGAGCGCCCCGCCAAAGGTTACGAAAGGCCGGCCGCGCACAGAAAGATCGAGTTGAGTTTTGAAAGCCGTAAGATGTATCTGTTTGCAGCCTGTCGCTTCGACCACCTGGCGAAGGCTATAGAGTTTTATTCCGCCGCCCGGCAGTATCTCGATGCGATCGCCGGCATATTCGATCAGCCGTTTGATGAGCGGCACGCCCTCCGGAACGGTGTCTTCCTGGCCGCTGGTGAGGAGGCGAGTGAAGCCCATGTCAACCAGTTGATCGAGAGCCCGAAAAGGATCGGGCGTTACATCGAAGGCGCGATGGAAGACGGCTTGGCGATCCCCGATCAGTTTTCGAATGCGCCGGCAGCGTTCTTCGTCGATACTGCCGTCGGGTTTGAGTATCCCAAACACGATTCCATCCGCGCCCTGCTCTCGCGCCGCCACGGTGTCGCGCTCCATCACCGCCATTTCAACCTCGGTGTAGCAGAAGCCTCCACCGCGCGGCCGAACCATGGCGATGAACGGAATCTCGAGGCGAGCCTTGGCCTCGATGATCGATCCCATCGAGGGCGTCAAGCCTCCCAGGAACAGCGCCGAGCAGAGTTCGACGCGGTCCGCGCCGCCCTTTTCCGCCTCGATCGCATCTTCGAGCGAGCCACAGCAAATCTCCACTAGAATTTTGTTTTCTGCCATCGGATTCCCCCCAGTAATTGCGGCACACCATTATAGCCAACAGACACGACAGAGCAACTGTAGAACGTAATTTGGGTGCCGTCGCCGTAGCGCCGCCATCCTGGCGGCTCCAGTGCCGGCTGGAAGCCGGCGTTCCGACCCAAACTTGGACACTGCCGAAATTTGGGATCCAAAAGTCATGGTTGGGTGTATTCTTCCATGGGTCCGGTTTCCAAGATCGAGATCCTGGCTGAATCCGCTTGGGAGGTTCGCGCTATGAAGCTGCGAGTCATTTGCATAATCTTCTTCTTGTTCCTCTGTGCGGCGCCCGCAAGCGCCTTGGACAATGGCTTGGCCAAGACGCCGCCTATGGGTTGGAACAGTTGGAACAAGTTTGCCTGTAACGTGTCGGACAAGCTCATCCGTGAGGCGGCGGACGCCATGGTGTCCACTGGCATGAAGGATGCCGGTTACCAATACGTGGTCATTGACGACTGCTGGCAGGTGAAGCGCAACCCTGACGGCACCATCGTTGCTGATCCGCAGCGCTTTTCCGGCGGCATCAAGGCGGTGGCCGATTACGTTCATTCCAAGGGGCTCAAGTTCGGCATCTACTCGGACGCCGGCCGGCAAACCTGCGAGGGCCGTCCCGGGGCGCGTGGCCACGAGTTCCAGGATGCGTTTACCTACGCAACCTGGGGCGTGGACTACCTCAAGCTCGACTGGTGCCATGCCGAGGGCCAGAACTCGCTCGAGTCCTATTCCCTGATGCGCGACGCGCTCAAAACCGCCGGCCGTCCCATTGTTTTTTCCCTCTGCGAGTGGGGTTCCACCAAGCCGTGGCAGTGGGCCAAGGATGTCGGCAACCTGTGGCGCGCCACGGAAGATATTGTGAATTGCTGGGACTGCAAGGAGAAGTGGGGCGGGTTGGGGGTCGTTTACATCCTCGACCTGATGGATGGCATCGAGTCCGCCGCCGGGCCCGGGCACTGGAACGATCCGGACATGCTGGAAGTAGGCAACGGCAAGCTCACGCCGGATGAGGCGCGCGCCCACTTCGCGATGTGGTGCATGCTGGCCGCGCCGCTCATCTCCGGCAACGACCTGCGCCAGATGGATGCGGATACGCTTGCAGTCCTGACCAACAAGGAAGTGATCGCCATCGATCAGGACGCGCTCGGCAAGGAGGCTAGCCGGGTCCGCAAAGAGGGCGACAAGGAAGTGTGGGCGCGCGAACTCGCGGGCGGCAACCGCGCCGTGGCCCTGCTGAACCGCGCAAGCACGCCGCAGGAGATTAGAGTAAAGTGGGAAGACATCGGCTATCCGCCGCACTTTTCCGCCGCTCTCCACGACGTGTGGCTGCATAAAGACCTGGGGACGATGCAGGGTTCCTTCACAGCAACTGTACCGCCCCACGCCGCGGTAATCGTGACCGTAAAGCCGTAGGAATCGGGGAATCGGGTGATCCGGAGATCGGGTGATCGGGAGATCGGTACCGGCCCCCACCTTTGGCCCGGAGGCTGTCATTCTGAGCGCAGCGAAGAATCTCTGTATTTGCTCTTTATGTCCCTGAACGTGCCTCGAACTGCCGGGATTCTTCGCTTCGCTCAGAATGACACGTATCTGGAATCTGAAATCTGGAATCTGAGATCTGGGACGTGTGCCTCCCCAATAAAGCCCGTTCGCCCGATCACCGGATCCCCCGATTTATTCCGGCAACCTTGTTGGCCGATAAAACGTCGATATATACGGAAGTTTGAGATATAATCACCCCAGGAGGCCAGCCGTGAGATACGATCATTTTCGACGTGTACTCGTGGTTGTGGTCGCGGGGTTGCTCCTACCGGCAACTCTCTTTACACAACAGAAACCGTCGGCCAGCGGAGCGCGTCTGAGTTCGGTCACTGGAAACGCGACGGTGAAGGCTCCAGGAGCTACCGAAGCGGTTCCAGCTCAGGTGAATATGCCGATCGAGGATGGCTCCGAAGTGTCGACCTCGGCGGCGAGTTCGGTGAACGTGCAACTGGAAAACGCTTCGAGGATTGAACTCGGCGAATTCAGCAAAGCCAACTTCACCGAAAAGGAAGCGGGGCAAGAGGGCACACGACAGAATGTCATTATCCTCGATCAAGGTGACGCCCGTTTCCGTTTCCTACCCAGCAAACAAGCTGGTTTCACGGTTCACATTGCCGACGCCACGATTTCCCCGAATGGCAAGGCCGCCTTTATGGCAGGTTTTGACAAGGGAAAAATGAATTTGCGCGTGCTCGAGGGCTCGGTTGTCGTCTCCGCCCACTCCGGCTCGCTGACTTTGGATAAGGGGCGGTTTCTGGAATACGACCCCGCAGCCGAACCGATGGCCGCGGCATCGCACGCGCGCGTGGTTCGGCTCAGCTACCTGAGCGGCACGGTCACGCTCAAGCGGCCGGGCTCGGCGGAAGAGGAAAAGGTGCTGCTGAACACGCCCATCCAGGAGGGCTTTGAGCTTTCGACAGTAGGCGCCAGTTACGCCGAAGTGGAGTTTGAAAACGGCTCCACTGCGCGCGTTGGCGAACACTCCAAATTGCTCTTCGATCAACTGGCGCTCGACGCCAATGGCAACAAGCTGAACGGCATGACTTTCGAGCAGGGATACGGCACGTTCAATTTCGTTCCCGAGCGCCGTGCCGCGAACCCACATGAACGCAATGCCGCGGTTAGCTTGCAGGCTGGCGATCAAGACGTTTATCGGGTCAAGATTGCAAACGCCACCTTGAACGCTGACGGCAAGTGCGAGTTCCGGACGGATCTGGCTGAGGACCGCTACCGGGTAGAGGTCTTCAAGGGTTCGGTCGACGTGGCACTTGATAATCAATCCGTAAAGCTCGGCGAAGGCAGGGTCTGGGTGCAAGAGACCGCCAGCGCCACCTTGGCTTCAAACACCGAGAAAGGGATTCCCAAAGACGATTGGGATCAGTGGACCGAGGCGCGCGATCACCAAGCGGTGCTGGTCGCCAAGGACGAGTCTGTCCACCCCACGGGACCGGCCTACGGCTGGAGCGATCTCAATACCTACGGCGAGTGGGTGACGCTTCCCGGCAACAGGTTCGGCTGGTCGCCCTATGCGCAGGCGGGTTGGTCTCCCTACAGCTATGGCATGTGGAACTCGTACGGCGGAATGGGCTGGACATGGATCTCCGCCGACCCCTGGGGCTGGGTAACTGACCACTGCGGCATGTGGGACTTCGATCAGACCTTTGGCTGGTATTGGATGAACCCCATGTTTGGCTGTGGCATGTGGTACCCCGGGCTCGTCAACTGGTACGGCGGGCCGGGATGGTACGGCTGGGCGCCGATTCAACCTGGCCATCCCAGGACTCCGCCGGGGCGTCCTCATCTTCCCGGAGTGGGTCCAGTCATAAGCCATCAGCGGACGCTGATTACCAAAGTTCCGGCCAGCGTGATCGAGAAAGGGCAGATGATTACGCCCCAGGTGGTGACGCGCGTTCCGGCGACGGAGGGGAGCAAGATCGATCACCCGCCCGCCGAAGCAACTCCGCAAACCATGGCTGCGAACAATGCCGCCGCGGCAATGCCCGGTCGGGCCGCTCCGCCAGGCGGACACCCAGGCTTCGGCCATGCGACTGCGCCGGCTACCGTTTTGATGGGCGGCGATCCAGCCAGGGAAGGCTCGTTGCTGACCCACCGTGGTTTTCTTGGCGGAACTCGGGAACCCTTGCGCGCCTCTCAAGGCACAACCTTGGGCGGACGCTATCCGGTGCAGGGCTCAGCGGGTGAGTTCCAAGGAAGTGCTTCCACCGGCGGCGGATGGCACAGCCACTTCGGCGGTGCAGGTGGCCACGGTGGCGCACCAGTGATTTCCAGCCGGGGCGGCGGATCCGGAATTTCCGTGGCGTCCCATGGATCCAGTGGCGGCGGTGCAAGCGGCGGCCACGGCTCAGGCTCCGCCTCGGGCGGTGGTGGAGGTGGCGTTTCCGGTGGCGGAGGCGGCGTTTCCGCTAGCTCGGGTGGCCACTCGGGCGGTGGCTCCGTGGGCGGTGGCTCTGTCGGTGGCGGTGGTGGCGGTGGCGGGCACCACTGAGGATTGGTGATTTCTGATTGACGATTTGCGATTGCTGGGGCGGCCCTGTGTGAAGAAACCCCTCACCCGGCTCGCTACTCTCGCCACCCTCTCCCCAAGGGAGAGGGCGGTCATCGATGATTGATTTCAGCCCTCTCCCTTGGGGAGAGGGTGGTCCGCGGCCGGCGTAGTCATCAGCCGGTGCGGGACGGGTGAGGGGTTACTTCCGAAGAATCCAAGCTCCCGTTCCCTTCTCGAGGTAATCAGGGCAGGCAATTCAGATTCAACGAGTTGACGTGGCAGCGCAAGAACCAACTTCGGAATTCGAGTAAAGACACACTGCGCGCCTTTGGAACCTGACACCTGAAACCCGACACCTGAAACCTAAACCATAATCAGCCCGTGGCGGATGGCGAGCGTAACGGCCTCGGTGCGGCTGCCCGCACCAAGTTTGCCCATGATGGATGCCACGTGGAACTTCACGGTGTGCTCGGAAATCTCCAGGCGAGAGGCTACCTCCTTATTGCCAAGGCCTGCCGCCACGAGTTCCAGGACTTCGAGTTCGCGCTCCGTGAGCGGCTCGACGAGCGCAGTCCCCTTTCGAGGCGGGCCGGGGGCGCGCAACAATAGATCGAGGCTGGTCGACTCGAGCACCGTCAGGCCGGCGGCTGCCGCCTCAATTGCCGCCGCGATTTCCGGCCCGTCGATGCCACTCGGGAGCACCGCACGGACGCCCGCTCGCAGCGCCTCCGCCACCGGCTCGGCGGCGGGATTGCGAACCAGCAGAACCGCCGCTGTGCCCGTGCTCGCCCAATCCAAAGCCTCGCGCGCGGCAGGGTCAGCAAGCGTGTCGGCTTCAACCAGCAGCACGTCGGCGGGTAACTCGGAGTCGACTCCATGGGCGTCTTTGCTTAGGTCATCGACCAGCCGCAAGGCAGAGTATGGGCGCAGCAGGCTTTCCAGACCCGCCTTGGCCATGGGCGACGAGGATTTGACTAGAACTCGAATCATGCTTTCGTTACAAGCAAAGCGGGTGGAGGTGTCATTCCGAGCCCTTCGCTGTCATCCTGAGCGAAGCGAAGGATCTCGCTCTGGGTGCTCAGGGTAAACTCCGCCAGGAATCTTGCTCTGATCCCCTCCGATGCGCACGAACGCAGGGCGAGATTCCTCGCTACGCTCGGAATGACACCGTCGCGTGGCCCGCCTGCGCTGCCCTCACTTCCCCGGCCTTTCACCCACCGTGATGCTTAATTCCTGGATCGCGCCCGCTCGAATCACGCGCGCCTGCACCTGCTTGCCGATGATTCCCGAGTCCGAAATTGATTGCAGGTCTTCGAACTCTTCGAGCGGTGCGTCGCCGAGGCTCACCAGGATGTCGCCCAGGAGAATTCCCGCCTTGTCTGCCGGGCCGTCGGGTTCGACCTTCACTACCATGATCCCACTTTTTGCGGTCAAGGAGAGATTGGCGCGTAACGCGTCCGGAATGCCAACCGGCTGCGCTCCAATGCCCAGGTAGCCGCGCGGCACGTGCCCTTTAGCCACCAGGACGTCCAGAACCCTGTTAACGGAAGTCGCCGGAATCGCCAGACCCGCAATCCGCGACAGGGCCGACGTGGCGATGCCCAGCAGACGTCCGCGGACATCAACCACCGCTGCGCCGGATGAGTTGGGAAACATCGTGGCGTCAAGTCGTATGTAATTCTCCAACCGGCCGCCGCGCCAGGTTCGCCACGGCCCGGAAACCGCGCTGATGACGCCCAGGCTGGCGTTCGGCCCGCTATCAGGGGATCGCCCGAGTATCAGCGCCAGTTCACCTGCCTTTACCGCGTCGCCTCCGCCGGTTTGTGCGGCAGCACTTCCCAAGCCCTCGACCTTCAGGGCGGCAAGATCCGTTCCCGGGTCGCGCCCCGCCAGCACAGCGTCCGCGCGCTTTCCGTCGGGAAGCGTCACTTGAATGTCTTCTTCCCGCCGAATGGTGTGATCGGCCGTGACGATAATGCCGGGCCGCCAGACGACTCCGCTCGAAGGGTAGTGACCGCGGGCGTGAACCGCCACAACATAAGGCTGAAACTCTTCCACAAGCTTTGCGACTTCGTTCGAAAAACTTGCCAATGTGCTTTGCATTTTTGACCTCCAATGGCATTTTGCAGCCACCGCCACGTGTGCGCATCAGCCAATTGGGGAGGAAGAACCCGGAAAATTGGCGGGGGGAGGGGAGAATCTGCGGCCCCACGACGGTTCGGCCGCTATCTCATTCTGATGAACGGAGACGTTCAGGGATTGTTACTGCACGGTGGCTAACTGCGTGAAGCTGAGAGGTTCGGGTGGCGCATACGTCCCGACGCCCTGTGTCGGGATGTATGCGTCCCTCTCGCGTCACGACAGCGCAGACATGCCAAAAACCGGCACGTCTGCGCCACCCCGCGCCCGCGCGACCAACCCCGGAAGAACCGCAGAGGAGGGCAAACTGCGCCCACCTCTGCATTGCAAGTTCATAAATTCTTGTTTTTTTAGCAAGCTTTTTAGGCTGCAAGGGACGCGAGGTCAGTTTGGCGGAACTTTAGAGCGGTATTCATGACCTCGTGACCTCTCTGTGTGGGGCGATAGTAATAGGTACGTCCCACGCGGTAAATGAGCCCGTGAGCGCGCAGTAGGCGCAACTGGCGGGTGGTGCGAGCGGCGGCGCGACGAGGCGGGGAGGCGTCGGTCTGACCCGGGAAGAGGAGAGCTTCCCGCAGATCACGATTGCGCACTCCCTGCAAATGAAATTCTCCTCTCAGGATAACCGCGAACAGGCGGCTCTCTTGCGGACTGATGGGTCGCAGGGCTCGGTAGGGACGAGGGGCCCGGATGGGCTGGCTGACCGGATCGAGAATCCGATGGGCGGGTCGTGACTCGCCCACCACCGCCAGGGCTTCCAGGTAACGGGCATTCGCTCCCCGGCTGAGTTGCACCCGCCGGCGAAGATCCACGATGCCCTTGCGGAGGGGATACCATCCCTTTCTCTTCCGTCCCTTCCGCCTCACGCAGCGGTACTCCTCAACACGCTGCCCTGTTTGTCGTACATCTTGATCGAGTTCTCTTCCACCCGATGCTTGACGCAGACCCCTTCTACCCGTCGTTCCTGGGTGCTGCAGACTTCTCCGTTAAACAGCGTGTTGGTCCGTCGCCCCAGAAAACGCAGCACCTGAGGCGAGGAAAATTGCTCCATGGCGTGCCGGCACAGTCCGGCATAGACCTCCGCCAAAGCTTCCGAATTCTGAAACAGCACATCCGTGGCGTATTCGCCCTGCCGCACCGTCCAGTAGTAACTGCGCAGGCGCGGACGTGCCCCCGGCGCCAACCAGGGATTCACTGCCTGGGCCCAGCGATTCAGAAGCTTCGCCCAGGGCAGATTCACCAAACGCTCCATCAACGCTTGCGCCCTCGGCAGATGGGCAATCTGCGTGAAGCAATTGTCCTTCTGCTGGTAGGCGATGCCTTGACGTTGCATCTGCCGCGCTAACCATTCCCGACCGTTGATGCAGACTTGCAGGCTCAACGGCAGCCAGCTTTGCAGTCGGAGGTGCATCAAGCCAAAGTCGCGGTCCAGAAAGTAGAAGTAGAAATGCAGGCAAGTGGCGTCCCGCGGCAGTAAGCGCAACTGGCGCTTCTCCCGGTCACGCCGCACCGTGAAGGTCTGGCACGGTTCCACACACGATAAGACGCAAATCAGCCCTTCCTTCACCGGGTTCTCCTCCAGAAGCTTTCTCACCAGCGCTTCCTTGCTGGCTTTCCCCGAACCCACGTATTGGAGTGGCCGCCCCGCACGCCGCGCGATCTGCTCGGCCCGTTGCTTGATGCCCGCTGAAAACTTCTCTACGAACCACTGGAAATCCTTGAATCCTACCCGCTGGCTCCCCATAAAGTAATCCAGCCCCTGCACGTAGCAGATGGAACGCAACACGCCGCGAAACAAAACCCGGTCAAATCCTGATATGCTTCCTAGGATGCGGCTCGCATGCCGCTTCAAAAAACGCTCCATGACGGCCCTCCCCACGACGTTTCCCCAAAAACATCATGACGGAAACCGCCATGGAGCGTCATTACCTTTTGGTTGCGGCTCTGCCGCGCTGCGCTACCACTCAATCCTGAATTTGTTAAACTGTGGATGACGTGTAAGGCGCCATCATGATCCAGCTTGCATCGGCCGGAAAGCGATTCGGCCCCAAAATGTTGTTTGAGAATCTCGATTGGCTCATCACGCCGCGGGCGCGCGTGGGCCTGGTGGGAGCGAACGGCACGGGCAAGACCACCCTGCTCAAGGTACTGGCTCGCCTCGATACGCTCGATTACGGCGAAATCAGTTTTACCAAGGGGATCACTTGCAGTTACCTACCACAAGACGGCCTGACTCTTTCAGGGCGCACTGTGCTGGCGGAGTGCATGTCGGTGTTCGGCGACCTGCTGGCCATGGAGCAGGAGATGGAAGACCTGATGGGAAAGATGGCCGAACTCGATCCCGAGGGCGAAGAGTACCAGCGCGTGAGCGAGCGCTTCCATTCGCTCGACACCGAGTTCCGGCAGCGCGACGGCTATTCGCTCGAAGCTCAGGCCGGGCGGGTGCTTGCCGGCCTGGGATTTCCGCAATCCGATTGGCACCGCCGCACGGAAGAATTCTCAGGCGGCTGGCAAATGCGCATTGCGCTGGCCAAGCTCTTACTCGAAAAGCCGAACCTGCTGCTCCTCGACGAGCCCACCAATCACCTTGACCTCGAAGCCCGCAACTGGCTCGAGGAGTACCTGAACGACTATCCCCACGCTTACGTGCTGATTTCGCACGACCGGTTTTTCCTCGACGTAACCGTCGAAAAGATGGCCGAGATCTGGAACCGGCGAGTCCACTTCTACACCGGCAATTACGAGAAATACCTGGCGGAAAAGACGGCGCGGCGCGCCCATATTGAATCGGCTTACAAGAACCAGCAGGACCGCGTCCAGCAGCTCGAAGTGTTTATCAACCGCTTCCGCTACACGGCCACCAAGGCCAAGCAGGTGCAGAGCCGCGTCAAGGAACTCGAGCGCATGGAGCGCGTCGAAATCCCGCCCGAAGAAAAGGCTATCCACTTCCGCTTTCCTCAGCCTAAGCCCAGCGGCAGGATGGTGGCGGAGTTCAAGCAGGTGGCCAAGAGCTACGGCGCGAAGCAGGTGTTTGCGGGCGTGAATTTCACTGTGCAGCGAGGCGATCGCGTGGCCCTGGTGGGCGTGAACGGGGCGGGGAAATCAACCCTGCTCAAGCTGCTCGCCGGCACCGAACCGTTGAGCGCGGGCGAGTACCAGCAGGGCCACCAGGTGGAGGTGGACTACTTCGCACAGGACCAGTACAAGGCGCTGGATGCCGACGCTCGCCTGCTCGACGACCTGGCTCGCGCCGCGCCCATGGCCCTCAGCTCCCAGACCGAATTGCGCAGCCTGCTGGGCAGTTTCCTTTTCACCGAAGACGACGTGTTCAAGCGTATCGGCGTGCTTTCGGGCGGCGAGCGCAATCGCTATGCACTGGCGCGCATGCTGGTGCGCCCCTCGAATTTCCTGCTGCTCGATGAGCCTACCAACCACCTCGACTTGCGCGCCAAGGATGTGCTGCTCGAAGCCTTGGCGAATTATACCGGCACCGTGGTGTTCGTCTCGCACGACCGCTATTTCATCGACAAGCTCGCCACGCGGGTGTTCGAAATCGCCGCCGGCGAGGTGAATGTCTATCCCGGCAATTACGAAGATTATCTGTGGCGCAAAGAAGGGAAAGAGATTACTCTCGACGTTTCCGGGCTCGAGGATCTGGTCCGAGCGCGCGCCCCTTCGAGACAAACTGATGATGCCGGCTCAACACTTGAAGCGCCGGAGGCTGTCGCAGCGGTCAAAGCGAAACGCGTCAATCCGATCCGCCTGCAACAGATGAAGGACCGCTGCCGGGAGATCGAAGATCAGGTGGCACGCCTCGAGGCCGAGATCGAAGGTCAGGCTCAGGAGCTTGCGCACTTTCGGAGCGCGGAGGATTCCGTGCGATTGACCAAGTCGATCGAACAAGGTCGGCGGGAACTTGCCGGCCTGACGCGCGAGTGGGAAGAGACCGCCAAGATCGTCGCGGAGCAGGAATGAGTCCCGAAGGGGCGGCCTGCCACAGCCCAGGCCAACGGCCCATGGGCCCTGACTTAGGGCTTAGAAGACCGCGAGAGCCCGTCCGCCGACGGGCGATAGAATGTGGCCCATGGCGACAGAACCTGTGAAAAAATAGATGCCTGTCATCCTGAGCGAAGCGAAGGATCCCGGCAGTTTCTTGTGGTTCAGCGATTTACGAACAACTGCCGGGATCCTTCGCTGCGCTCAGGATGACAACACGTAGCAGTGGGGTCGGAAATCTTAACCCCAGTTTCTCACTTTCGGCCAGATTTCTTTGAGGGGCCATTTGAGGCCGCGGCAGTAATAGACATCGATATGCTCGTAAGGCATCGAGTAGGGGTGATAGACGCTGGCGACTTTCTCGACGCTCGAGTAATAGCGCTCCAGGTCTTGCTGCTGCCCCTGCATCACGATCATGCTCTCGCCGCTGTAGTCGCGCGGTCCCCAGTAGAAGTAGTTCATATACCCGCTGATGGCGGGCGGCAGGCCATATTTCGGACCGAAAAGGTCGATGGCGCGCGCCTGGCCGTAATTCTGGCCGAAGATCGCGGTCTTGGCGCGAATCTTCGGCGGCAGGCTGTTGTAAACGCGCGCCACCGTTGCCGTCATCTCTTCCCAACCGAACTGGTCCGCGAAGAGTTGGGGCAGTGGGCCCAGGCGGTGCGTTTCGATTGGGGGCGGTTGGAGATGCAGCGCCCGCGTGTAGCGAATGTAGGTTTCGGGTGCGAGCAGCGGAACGCTGAGCGGGGCGTACACGGCGCCGAGGACGACCATCAAGCCCGCATAGGCGAGTTTCGGCCAGCGGCATCGCGGCCGGTCGAGCCACGCCTCCCACATCACGGCGCCGCCGGCGAACAAGACGGGAAACGCCGGATAGAGGTAGTAGATGCGCGGGCTCAGCGTTGCGATCACCGCCGCCGTGAATGCCCAGGCCCATCCCAGCACGCGGAATGGGCGCCCCTGCTTCGAGAAGAAGTAAAACCAGAGGCCGGAGAGCCAGATGGGCAGAGTCAAGGGAAGCAGCGTCAGGAATTCCTGAGCGAAGAAGGTAGCGGGCCCGAGAGGCACGTCGCGCCCGCTGCGCTGGATATTGGCGTGCGCCACGAGAAACGGGAAATGGCGGTGAATGTTCCAGAGGAGTTTGGGCAGGAAGATCAGGAAAGCAATTGCGCCGCCGACCCATAGCCAGCGACTCGCCAGCCTGCGGCGCTCGCTGGTCAAGACCAGGCCCAGCACCAGGCTGGCGCCGAAGATCAGCATCGAGTATTTGCTCTCGAGACCGAACCCCGCGAGGATGCCGAACCACATCCATAGCTTAGTATTGCCTGTTTTAATAATACGAATCAGCAGATAGACGCAGCCCATCCAGAACAGCGGCTCGAAGACGTTCATGGTCAGCAAGCTGTCCAAGGCCAGAAAACCTGGCGCCACCAGAACCGCGAGCGCAGCCAATCCCTGCGCAAAGCGTTTCCCTCCCAGTTCGCGAGCGATCAGAGCGGTCAGCACAACCAGCGCCGCCCCCGCCACGGCCGGAAGGAAGCGGAGTGCAGGAAGCGAATTGCCCAGCACCGAGCGCACCAGCCACGTGGTCACCGCAATCAACGGAGGCTGGTCGACGTAACCCCAATCGAGGTGCCGGCTGCAGGCCAGGTAATAAAGCTCGTCAACGAAGTAACCGTAGTGCCGGCTCGCGCACAAATGCACCAGCAGCTTGCACGCCGCGATGCAAAGCAACACGGCCGTGGCCGTGAAGGCAGGCCGCCTTTCGGTAAGCTGGCCGGGCGCAGGTGTGAACGCAGAACTCATGCTGGGTTGAAGTCACACTATACAACACTTTGCACGTTATGTTTGTTTTGCGCGTTTCGTGATAGTATCTGGTCATGGAGATGTACACCTACCCCATCACCGTGGAGCGCGAAGGCCGGAAGTACTGGGCCTATAGTGAGGATTTTCCGGGAGTGTATGGACTCGGAAATTCTATCGATCAAGCAAAGGCGAGCATCCTCGAATCGATGCGACTTTACATTGAGGAGTGTCGCGCTTCGCACCGACCTGTGCCGCGGGCCCGAACCATATATACGGAAACCGTATCGCTAGCGGTATAGTCGGATTTCAGGTTTTTCCTTTCTTCTTGCCTCCGAGAAAATCATCTTCCGAGAAGCCCGCATCCTTCAGTACTCGCAAGAACAACCCACGAGGCACGTCGCCCGCGTGAATCGGCACACTGAGCATTCGGCGGGCGGAATGCGAAAGGATTCGATGTGAGCCCTTCTGACGGACTTCCTCGTAGCCTTGTTTCTTGAGAAAACGAAGCAGGTCTTTGGCCGTCGGCATACTTGCCCAGTGTACACCCATCCGCCAGCGAGCTGCTCGTGCTGGTCAAGCTGGCGCTTGTTCCGCCGCGCGGCGCTGGAAGATTTCGATGTAGCAGTTGACCAGGGAGACGGCCGCAGGAGTGATGCCGGGGATGCGGGAGGCTTGGCCGAGGGTGAGCGGGCGGACGCGCGTGAGCTTCTCCACCACCTCGCGCGAGAGGCCGGAGACCTTGCGGTAATCGAACCAGTCCGGGATGTGGCGTGACTCGGCGCGCTTCATCCGCTCCATCTGTTTTTCCTGCTGTTGCAGATAGCCTTCGTACTTGAAATCGGTTTCGATGCGGCGGGCTTCTTCGCGGGTGAGTGCGACGTCGAGGCTGACCCCCTCACCCGTCCCGATCAGATCGGGACACCCCTCTCCCCCAAGGGGGAGAGGGATATTATCTACCTTCGCCACACGCAAGCCCTCGCTGACCCATTCCATCAGGTCATCGATCTTGAGCTCGGAGCGCTTCAGAAGTTGTGCGCCGCTAAGCGGCGAGGGGGCAGTGAATTGGCCGTCGTTCATGAGGCCGAGCTTGGCGTAAATCTCGCGGCCCAGCGGAGAACCGGGGCTCAAGCGGGTCTCGAGCAGGAACTTCGTGGCGGCGGAGATTCGCGCCTGCTTTTCGAGGAATGCCTGGTAGTCGCTCTGCCGGATGGTGCCGGCCTGAAAACCGAGCGGCATGAGGCGCTCGTCGGCGTTATCAATGCGCAGGTGCAGCCGGAACTCGGCGCGCGAGGTGAACATGCGGTAGGGCTCATCGACGCCCTTGCTCACCAGGTCGTCGATGAGAATGCCGGTGTAGCCTTGCGAGCGCGCGATCGTCAGCGGGTCTTTGCCGCGCACACGGAGCCCGGCGTTGATTCCGGCCATAATTCCCTGGCACCCGGCTTCCTCGTAGCCCGTCGTGCCGTTGATCTGCCCTGCCAGGAAGAGGTTCTGGATTTTCTTGCACTCAAGCCACGGGTAAAGCTCCGTCGGCTGCACCATGTCGTATTCGATGGCGTAGCCCGGGCGGATCATCTCCGCGTTCTCGAGGCCTGGTATGGATTTCACCATGGCCAACTGAACATCAATCGGCATCGAGGTAGACATGCCGTTCACGTAAATTTCGTTCGTGTCCATTCCCTCCGGTTCGAGGAAAAGCTGGTGCTGCGCCTTGTCCGGAAACTTAACGATCTTGTCTTCGATGGAAGGGCAGTAGCGCGGCCCGATGCCCTTGATCTGGCCGGAATAGAGCGGGGCGCGGTGCACGTTTTCGCGAACGATCCGGTGCGTTTCGGCGTTGGTGTAGCCGATCCAGCAAACGGTCTGTGGTTGTGTGATCGCCTTAGTGCGGAAACTGAACGGTGTGGGAATGGGATCACCGGCCTGCACCTGGAACTTCGAAAATTCGATGGTGCGCCCGTCCAGGCGCGGCGGTGTACCGGTCTTGAGTCTGCCTATCTCGAAGCCCAGACGGCGTAGCGCCTCGCCGAGCATAACGGACGGGGGCTCTCCGGAACGCCCGGCGGGGTACTGGTTCTCGCCGCAATGAATAAGGCCATTCAGGAAAGTGCCCGTGGTGACAATCACCGCGCCGGCCTCCACCCTGCGCCCGTCCAGCAGACGGATGCCCAGCGCGCGCAGGCCCGTGCGCTCTTGGGGCGGTTCGCGAACCGCCCCTACAGAATTTTCCAGTACGAGGTCCACAACTTCCGCCTGCTTGATGCGCAGGTTGGGCTCGGATTCGAGAACCTGCTTCATTCTGGCGCGGTATTGCTTCTTGTCCGCCTGGGCGCGCGGCGACCATACGGCGGGCCCGCGACTGGTGTTGAGCAGGCGGAACTGGATGCCGACCGCGTCGATCACTTCGCCCATGACCCCGCCCAGCGCGTCGATCTCGCGCACCAGGTGGCCCTTGGCGATTCCGCCCACCGCGGGGTTGCAGGACATCTGCGCGATCAGGTCGAGGTTGATCGTGTACAGCGCAGTCTTCAGCCCCATGCGCGCCGCCGCCATCGCCGCTTCGCACCCGGCGTGCCCCGCACCCACAACTACCACGTCGTATTTTTCCGTAAAACCTGACATCATGTTTCCGCCCGCGCCCTGACCGCAAAGCCCTATTCTAACTCGAATTTGCAGGTTGGTGCGGCACAGGCAGCATTGCCCTCGCCATGGCCTGTCTTGCAGAGAGCGCAGACAGGCACGCCAGATTCTCGCCATGAAAACACGGTAGACCTTTTAGAATCGGCCGCGGAAGTCGAAGAGTTCGCGCAAGGGCAGTTGCCAACCGGGAAAGAGCTCGGAGGTGAGAACTTGATCGCCGGCGAGAGTAGCCTCGACGAAGTATTTCTTACCCTGGAGTTTCAAAACCTCGACCGTTCTGGCCTGCGAGTCGGCGAGCCAGTATTCGGAAACCCCAGATTCAGCGTATATGGGTAGCTTTGTGGCGCGATCGTAGGTCGCGGTCGTAGGTGACGAGACTTCGACAACCAAGTCGGGAGCACCTTCGATCCAGTTCTCCAGAATAATCGCAGCGCGCGCATTCGAAACGAAGATGAGGTCGGGTTGAAGAGCGGTATCTTCGCTCAGGCGCACATCCAGGGGGGCCGTTAGCACCTCGCCCAGATTGACCTTTACGACGTGCAGCCCCAGGCTTAAAGCCAGATTTTGAACAACAAACTGGTGCCGCGTTGCAGGGGATGGAGTCACGTGCACCTCTCCGCGCACGAGTTCGTAGCGCTTCCCGTCGATGGGGAATTGGCGGAATTCTTCGAAAGTGATCTTCGGAATGACTTCGACGCCCATGAGCGCATTATACACCTTGACCGAAGACTCTGAATTCAAAACGACTGGCCGCTTGAATTCAGTCCTCATGGCGTTTTTCGGCATCACAGAAATGTACGTTATTTCTTTGGTTGACAAAACCTGAACTTCCCGTTAGTGTACCGCCACTCTATGAAGATACTGGTGATTGGTTCCGGAGGACGAGAGCACGCGCTGACCTGGAAGTTGCGCGAGAGTGGACTGATGGAGGAGATCTACTGCGCGCCGGGCAACGCCGGCATTGCCCAGGAGGCGGAATGCCGGCCCGTGGACGTCTCGAATCCGGCGCAGATTCTCGAGTTAGCGAGCGAGCTTAAATCTGACCTCACGGTGGTGGGGCCGGAAGCGCCGCTCGTGGCAGGCGTGGTGGATGAGTTCAAGCGGGCAGGCAAGACGATTATTGGCCCCACTCGCGCAGCCGCCAGGCTCGAGGGGAGCAAGGTCTTTTCCAAGCAGTTCATGCAGCGGCATTCGATTCCCACGGCCAGCTTTAAGGTGGCAGAGAGTTTCGACCGTGCCGTCAAGGCGCTCGAGGAGTTTGGTCTGCCGGTAGTGATCAAGGCGGACGGATTAGCAGCGGGAAAGGGTGTCGTCATCGCCCGCACTAGGGAAGAGGCGGAGAAAACTCTGGACGAGTTCATGCGCCAGCGGACTTTGGGTTCGGCGGGCGAAAGGGTAGTCCTCGAGGAAGCGCTCGTGGGCGAAGAACTCTCCTTCATCGTGTTGACTGATGGCCGCGCGATTTTGCCTCTAGTCCCGACGCAGGACCACAAAGCCGTCTTTGACAACGACCAGGGCCCGAACACCGGCGGCATGGGCGCCTACAGCGAGGATTCGATTCTGGATGAACCCCTGCGTTCTGAGATTATTCGAAGCATCGTTGCTCCCACGCTGGTTGGGATGGCGGTAGAAGGAACGCCCTACCAGGGCTTTCTTTATTGCGGCTTGATGTTGACCTCGCAAGGCCCCAAGCTTCTCGAGTACAATGTGCGTATGGGCGACCCTGAGGCTCAGCCCATCGTCATGCGCCTGCGCTCTGACTTGGTGGAGCTACTGGTGGCGTTGAGCGAAGACCGCCTGGCGACCCTTGAACCGCACTGGAGCCCGAACCCTTCGGTATGCGTGGTGCTCGCGTCGAGAGGTTACCCGGGCAAGCCGGAAGTCGGCAAGGTCATCACCGGAACCGTTGCGGCTGAAACTCGGGGCGGCGTCAAGGTCTTTCACGCGGGAACGAAGTTTCAGGATCTTCATTTGCTCTCGACGGGTGGGCGTGTGTTGGGCGTGACCGCTACGGCTGAGGATCTGCCGCGCGCCATCGCCCGTGCTTACTCTGCGGCGGGCAAGATCAGCTTCGAGGGAATGCATTTCAGGCGCGATATCGGCGCAAAAGGTCTGAAGCACCTCTCTAGCGACTGGCGATCGGGCACCTCGGACGAACCTGCCGCGGAAGCGCGAAGCCCGCGGCAGGCCGGCTGACCCTAGGGCTGTCAAGCTAACATTAACAATGGTAGTGTCCTAATTTGACTGGTAGCGCCGACCTTTAGGTCGGCAGATGCTGGTCTAAACGCCAGCGCTACGCCGAAATTAGGACACTACGTTAACAATCGAGGACGGAGGACTTGAATGTCTGATAAACCCTTAGTGGGCATTGTCATGGGCAGCGACACAGACCTGCCCATCATGACGGAAACGGCGCGAATGCTGAAGAAGTTCGGCGTCCCCTTTGAGATCGAAATCACTTCTGCGCACCGTTCGCCGGTGCGCACTTCGGAGTATTCCCGGTCAGCCATCCAGCGCGGCCTCAAAGTTATCATCGTAGGGGCGGGCGGGGCAGCGCATCTCGCGGGAGTGATCGCGGCCGAAACCACGCTGCCCGTCATCGGGGTCCCCATGGCGACCACGACGCTCGCCGGACTCGACTCGCTGCTCTCGACCGTCCAGATGCCCGGCGGAGTTCCGGTAGCCTGCACGGCCATTGGCAAGCCCGGCGCCATCAACGCTGCCATTTACGCCACTGAGATCATCGCCACCTCGGACGCAGAACTCGCCCAAAAGCTGGCCGCCTACAAAGAAGAGTTGGCGCGGTCAGTCGCCGAGAAGTCGGAGAAGGTGAAGCGCGAGTTCCAGGTTTAGTCGGCTGCCCGAGAACCCTTGTGTTGTGTCACTCCGAGGATCTCCAGGCGACGAGGAATCTCGCGGTGCCTTGAAAACAAATCAGAGCGAGATTCCTTCACGTCGTTCAGGACAGGCTCTTCGCGGAGTTTACCCTGAGCGGCAGAGCGAGATTCTTCGCTCCGCTCA
>Ga0187852_1001291_pt1 | contig 23911 bp, 16 predicted proteins | sample June2016WEW_6_40_FD_134511 | JGI IMG/M metagenome (GOLD analysis project Ga0187852, IMG submission 134511) | Peatland microbial communities from SPRUCE experiment site at the Marcell Experimental Forest, Minnesota, USA - June2016WEW_6_40 | ecosystem: Environmental > Terrestrial > Soil > Wetlands...
ACCTCAAGCTTCTAGCTGCTAGCTCCATCGTGCTGAGCTGAGATTATCGCTCGCCTCGAAAAAAGCTAGAAGCTAGAGGCTAGTAGCTAGGAGCTGCTTTTTCACTCTTCTCCAATATCCTCGTTCCACACCTCGGGGTGCGCGGCGATGTAACCGGCGAGCAGATCGCGGCACTCGCGGCTGTCGAGATCGACGACCTCGACGCCGTTTTCGCGCAACCAGTCGAGGCCACCCAAAAAGGTATGGCTATCGCCCACCACGACCGTGCCGATGCGGAACTGCCGCACCAGGCCGCTGCAATACCAGCAGGGAGCCAGCGTGGTCACCATCACCAGGTTGCGATAGCTGCGCTGCCGGCCGGCGCGGCGAAAGGCATCCGTCTCCGCGTGCATGCCGGGATCGCCGTGCTGCACACGGCGATTGTGGCCGCGGCTCACCAACTCCCCGGCGCGCGTAAAGATTGCCGCGCCAATGGGAATTCCGCCTTCGACAAGGCCATGCCGAGCCTCTTCAAGAGCCACGGCAAGCATCTTTTCGTAGAGTTCGTTCACAGAACCACTGTAACGCAGCGGGTGAGCCAGTCAGCAAGTCAGCCGGTTAGCGGGTTAGTGAGTCAGCGATTCAATGCCAGAGCGCATATCCAGCAAAACCTCACCGGCGCCCGGCGCAGGCGTGGGCCGCTCCACAAACTCCAGAGAATCAATGCCAAAGGCTGAAATCTGCCCGGCGCGCACGTGCATCCCAGCTCCTTTCCCGTGCGCCCTCGACCATTTTGCGGGACGCAACCGGCAAGCTCCCCCTTAAAATGAAGACATGGCCCGTGGCTGGGAAAGTAAATCGGTCGAGGAACAGATGGCAAATTCCTCGGATAACCCCGCGGCCAATCCGAGCAACCAAATGACAAATAATGAGGAAGAGAAACGCGCAGCCGCGCAACGGCGCGCTGCGCGGGAACGCAAACGGCAGACACTCAATCTGGAACGCGAGAGTGTCCTTTCGCAAAGAACCTCGAATCCAGGCCGCCGCGCCGCCCTGGAAGCCGCGCTGGCGGAGATCGATGCGCGGATTCAGTCCCTGGGGTAAGGCCGCGCAGCAAAGCCTGCCGCGCAGCAAGACCGGCATCGATCAGGCAATCTGCGCGCAGAACACCTCCGGCGCTTGCATTGCGGCGAGCGCCCCGTTCACTGTTCGCGATGAATGAGCAGCGAATTGGCCTGATGCACCGAGGTGAGCGACACCCGCGCAATGTTCACGTGCTCAGGCCGCGTCACGGCCCACAGAATCGCATCGGCAACATCTTCTGCAGTGAGCGGCGTGAGCCCTTTGTAGACTTTGGCGGCTTTTTTTTGATCGCCGTGGAAGCGAACCAGGCTGAAGTCGGTTTCTACGAGGCCGGGATCGACGCTCGTCACGCGCACCGGCGTACCCAGCAGGTCCTCGCGCAGGCCATCGTTAATGAACCGCTCCGCAGCCTTGGTGGCGCAATAGACCGCGCCGTTGGGATAGACCATCTCGCCGGCCGTCGACCCAAGGTTCACCACGTGGCCGCGCCCGCGCACCACCATCCCGGGGACCACGGCCCGCGCCACGTAAAGCATCCCCTTGATGTTGGTGTCGATCATCTCCTCCCAGTCTTCAACCCGGCCGGTGTAGAGCTTCTCCAGGCCGCGGCTCAGGCCAGCGTTATTCACCAGGACGTCGATCTTCGCCCACTCCTCCGGCAGCTCGTCGATGGCGCGTTGCACGGCATGACGGTTGCGCACGTCCAGGTCGATGGAGTGCACGGCAGCCGCGCCGCCCTCTAGGGCGCGCGAAGCAACCTGGGCCAGTTTTCCGGCGCGGCGGGCGGCCAGCAGCAGGCGCGCTCCTTCGCCGGCAAAGGCCATGGCAGTGGCCGCGCCAATCCCGGCGCTGGCCCCGGTAATGAATACAATCTTTCCTTTCAGTTTCATGGGCGCCTCTAGGAAAAACCATCGAAAACTGCACGCACTCAGGGTCTCGAAGGCCTAAGTTTGTCCCCCATCTTACCGTTCGGCGGCACTGCGTTTTTGTGACACACGGTACTCTCCCACGGCCCAATCTTCCTGGGCAAATCCGGCGGCGCGGGCCTCGGCAAAGACTTCGGTCAGAAAATCGGCCAGGCTCAGGCGCGTACCGCGGCCGGCAGCGGCAGCCTGCAGCAAGCGCAAGTCCTTCTCGCCTAGTTCCATGGTCGCACCGGGCGGCTCGGGCGGGTGCAGCATCACCTTGCTGTAGGCCGCGTAGAACAGCGACTGGAACAGGGCGCTGTTCACGGCTTCGAAAAACGTTGCGGGATCGATGCCCTGCCCCTCCGCGTAGACAAACGAATCGCCCAGCGCCTGAATCATGGCGCTGATGAGGAAGTTGCCGCCGAGCTTGACGGCATGCGCCTGGCGCGGCTCTGTGCCCACCACGGTGATGCCGCGCGAAAGCGATTCGAGCAGCGGACGGGCTCGGGCGAGGGCTTTCTCCGCGCCGGCCGCCACGATCCACAAGCGCCCCTCTGCGGCCACGTTGGGCCGGCCAAAGACCGGAGCGGCGACAAACTCATGACCGCGCTTCGTGTGTTCTGCGGTCAGCCGCTCGCTCAGCGCCACGCTGATCGTACTCGAAGAGATGTGCAGCACTCCGGGGCTCATTGCGTCCATCAGCCCGTTGGGGCCGAAGATCACTTCCTCGTTTGCAGCATCGTCAAAGACCATGGTGATGACGGCGTCGGCGCCGAGTTCGGCCTCCGCCGGAGTAGCTGCGGCGATCGCGCCCTCGCGCAAGAGCGGTTCCGTCTTGCCTTCCGTGCGGTTCCACACCCGCAACTCGTGGCCGGCGGCGAGCAGGCGCATCGCCATCGGCGCTCCCATCTTGCCCAGGCCCAGGAAGCCGATTCTCATGAGCAGATTCTACCGGAAGACGATCCGCTTTCACTCTACCGTTAGGTTTTGCAGGAAGAAAGCGAAGTCCTTCAACGCCGGCTCTTCGATCGACGCCGCCGTGTCGAGTAAGACGAGGTAGAAGAGCTTTCCGGGCATACGCTGCTGAATCGGCACGAAACCGAATGTCTCCGGACCCTTCTTCCCCTCCTGGTGATGAAGCGGGGTAGGTGACTCGAAGATAAGGCCTGGGAACTCGGGCTGCTCACGTTCAAAGCAAACGATGCGTCCGTGTCCGTCGCCGTTTTCGTGATACATGCCCGGTTGAACGCCCCTTTCCGCAATGCATCTCTCTGCCGGACAGCGCACGGGTGTGAATGGGACGAAGGTTCCTTTACTTTCAAAGCTCGCCGCAAATTCCTCGAGTGTCTGCCCGGACTTTGCCTGCTGGACAAGCAGTAGGAGACACGGCCTTAGTGTGCCTTTTTTCGCGGCATACGGCCCAGAGCAGAAGAGTGTCGTGCCCTTTTCTCCTTTCAACTGAAAGCCCGCCTTCTCCCAATCAGCGTGCACCCTGATCTGGGCCCCGAAGCTCTCGCCGGTCAGCACTTCGGCGTTGCCGGCCGGCTCTGGTCCAAGCCAGACTGCGCTTGCCTCGTATTCCTTTTGCGGGTCGAAAGGCACGATGCGCTGGCGCGCGATCTCAACGTAGTCCTTCCCCCGATCCGATTGCGGCTCATGTAATTTCTCCATGTAGCTGGCGGCGCGCAGCACGTGCACCGGCATGTCGGACAGCAGGACACATTCCATGTAATCGTCCCAGAAGGCCGCAGGCAGCCGATCCCGCGCCCCGGCGGCCTCCAGCGCGAGAAAGCCCCGGGCGCCATCCTCGATTTCGGTGGACTGGCAGTGAAGCGTCGAGCGAAACCAACCAGCGCGAAGATCGCCGGGAGCCAGTTTCCCGGCTGCGTCGAACATGCTCATCGCGGTGTCATACGCTTGATTTATTTCCAAGTTGTGCGCGTAGTTCGCCACAAGGCCGGCGAGGAGCGCCAGTTCAGCGTTCTCCGGATGCGCCTTCACTGCCTGCGCCAGAAAGCCAAGATCCTTGCTCAACCGGTCGGCCACTTGCTGTCTGGGAATGTCAAATTGCCACAGTGACGCGGCCGTCCAGTATTGGCTGTACGGCTCGAGATCTCTGGCGTCGTCGAGCGCGGCCAGGACGGCCGTTTCCTGAGGAAGCGCGGTGGCATGAATCGCCGACAAGTCGGAGGCGAGGATCGGGAGGGAAAAAGACAAAAGGAATACGGCCAGGAGAACAACATTCTTAGGCATCGGAGCCTCACGCTCGGGAGTTTGCTCCCCAGTGTAGCTGACGCCGCAAATCCGCGCACCGGGGGCGTCGCGCCCGTCCGGTTTCGTTCTCCACTCTCCGCGCCCTACAATGCTAACTAGGCTTGGGGAATCGGGAGGGAACGCGCTCATTTTGATCCGGATTGCCGGCCGCAGCAGCATCGCGGTGTCACGGCGGAGCAATCTTCCGGCGCCAGAGCCAGTGCAGCTGGCCTTCGAGCTGCGGCAACTCGCCGCCGTGTGGCTCGGAACCAGCCAGAACGACTGCCACGCGCAGCAATCTCCGCTACACTCAGCGAAGAGGTTGGCGCAAGTCATTGATGGGCCTGTAGCTCAACGGTTAGAGCAGGGGACTCATAATCCCTTGGTTGGGGGTTCAAATCCCTCCGGGCCCACCAAAAGATAAATAACTTACCTCTCCTCGATCGTTCATTCCGGTTCGCGCGCGAGATCATCAAGCGAAGCGCCGTACAGACGGTTGACGATCGGGATGATGGCGGCTTGCGCGCTTGACCTACGCATACGTCACCTGCCCAAGAATCACAGGCCGCGTTGCGCCGGTTGCCCTGGGCACATTGCCCGGCAAGCGATGCCATGTCTGCCAGGCCAGGAGGGCAAATGCCGCAGCCTCCTTGGCCTCAACCGGCAGGCCGAAATCCCCGCTGACCGCCAGCTTGCATCCCAGGGGCTCAAGCCTCTCTCGAAGCATGGCCATCAGCGTCGCGTTGCGCGCTCCGCCGCCGGAGACGATGTAATCCACTCCACTGCCTCTCATCCCGGGGTGAGCAAAAGTTTTGTAGCTTCGCGCTATGGTTTCGGCGGTCAGCGCGGTCGCCGTTGCCAGCGCATCCTCGGGCTGCTTGCTATGCCGTTTGCAGTTGGCGAGAAATCTCGCTGCGTACTCGCGCCCAAACTGCTCACGTCCCGCCGTGCGCGGTGGCTTCAGCATGAAGTAAGGGTTGCTGAGAGCTTTTGCCAATACCGGCTGAAGCACCTTGCCCCGCGCAGCAAATTCGCCGCCGGCATCGAAGCGCTTGCCGAAAAGCGCCTGCGCCAGCGCGTCGATGACCATGTTCCCTGGGCCTGTGTCGAAGGCAATGATTTGATCCGCCGTCGCGCCCGCGGGAATCGCCGTCAGGTTGGCGATGCCGCCGATGTTCTGCAACACCCTTCCGCGTTTCACGTCGGCAAAGAGCGCATAATCCAGCATCGAAACCAGCGGCGCTCCCTGGCCGCCGGCCATCATATCCGCGGGGCGAAAGTTCGAAACCACCGGAACTCCAATCGCCGCGGCAATCGCCGCTGCCTCGCCCAGTTGCCATGTGCAGGCGAAGCGCCTGCCCGCGTAGGCTTTCGCCCGCGGCTGATGATAGAGAGTCTGCCCGTGACAACCCACCAGGTCGAGCTTGACCGTGTGCCGTTCCAGTGTCGCCTTCACCGCGTCGGCGTAGGCCAATCCCAGGCGCCAGTTCAGGCGCGCTAACTCCGCCGTCGAAGTCGCCGCCGCGTTCATCGCCTCGAGCACCGCGCGCCGCAAGGTGGCGGAAAATCGAAAGCTCTCATGCGCCAGAAGTGTCAACTTCACGCGCTGCTTCCGCGGCGCGATCCGCACCAGGGCCACGTCGATCCCGTCGGCCGACGTTCCGCTCATGATGCCGGCAACCGTCATCGTCCTCGCATTCACTTTTGGGAATCTCCTTCTCCGCATCCGATTCGCATGAATTGTACCGGCCCGGAGGGGTACTCGAACACCAAAGCTGCACTTGCATGCCAAAAACCGATCGATTCCGCGCTGCGGGACCCGCGCCGGGTTGAGCAGTTCCTCGCGGTTGGACGTGACGGCATCGCGATTCTCGCATCGAGTGAAGTCGCCGCGGACCCGCCTTGGCCCGCAGCCGGACCGCATTGTGTTCGCAAAGAGAAAGGGCAGCCCGCATAAGCGAACTGCCCTTTTGAATCCCAGGAGTCTGTTGTCTGGCGCAGTTACTCCCCGTGGTGACCGGCGGCTGGTTTCGCCGGATGGTGCACGGGAGCCGTCTTCTTCGCCTGCACAAATCCTTCGTTCAGCACGATCTGCGCCGTCGCGCCCATCGAACCCGATGCTGCGACCTTGGTGTAGGTGTCGTAGGTTCCGTCCAGCTCCATAGCGCTGGGCTGCAGGCCGAGCACCGCTCCCGGCGTCGGAGCCTCCTTGCAGGAGAGCGGCACTTTGAGGTTGACGGTGAAATCGGCGGTGTGGTTGTCCTTGGCGTCCTGGGTCACGGCCACGTTGAGGATCGTCACCGAGGGCTCGATCGCGATCTTGTGCAGATGCGCCGGCGTTTCCGTCAGCACGTCGCCCAAAGCATCGGTATCGGCCTTGACGCCGTTGGCCAGGATGTAGGCCTGGGCGTCCTTGATCTTCAACTCGCTGGGCGCGGGAGGAACCGCGCCGCAGGCCACGGGGTTGGCGAGCTTGACCAAATATTCCTTCGGCTTGGGTGAGGCCGTCGTGGTCACGGCAATCTTCAGCACGGTGCCGGGATCGGCGATCACATTGCCCGGAACCGGAGTGAGATTGCCCTTAAGCAAAGCCCAGAGCCCGTTGGCATCCTCGGCCGATCCGTTGGCCAGGATGAACTCGATGTCTTCCAGGTTCAGCTTTTTGGGGTCGCCGCTGGTGTAGGCGTGGTGGGCCAGTTCCTCGGGCGTGGGAGCAGGCGCGATGGTGAAGCTGGCGGGCGGGAAGAGCGTCGCCTGAGCCTGAGCCTTGATGTCGTCGATCTGCTTGGTAATGGCGGCATCGCCGTCGAGCGTGCCGTGATAGTGCTTGTAGCGGTAGTCCAGTTGCTGCTCGATCGCGGGCTTGAAGCCGGCGGGAGCGTAGTCCCATGAGCGGGCGTAGAACCAGCAGGCCTTGATCTCATCGCGTGCGGAGCCGGGCTTGGAGTAGGCTTGCGCCAATTGCAGGGTGTCTGCCAGGCAGGTACCCGGCTTGGCGCAATCGTCGGGCGCATAGAGCATCAACTCGGCCGTGTATTCCCTGACCGCGCCGGCGTAGTCCTTCTTCGCGACCAGGTCGTCGTAGGCAACGGCGGAATGGAAGAGCGGATAGAGATTTCCGGTCAGCGTCTTCCAGTCGGCGTCCGAAGTCTCCGCGGGCTTGGAAACCGTGAGGCCCTTCTGGGCCATGGCCGCGGCATCGTCGCAGGTCTGCGGATCGGTGCTCGATCCACTGGGGTCAAGGGCCTTGCTGCACTGGGTCTTCTTGACGACAACATAGATGTAGATGGCCTTCATATTGTTGGGGTCAAGCTGTAGAAGGCGGCTGTCCGCACTCAGAAGATTGTCCGGCTGGTTCAACTGCTGGTAGCAGTCGACCATCTGATCCAGTGCGGCCGACTTGGCCGTACTTTGAGGGTAGGCCTTAAGAAAACTCTCCAGCGCCGCGCACTTCTGCGCCGGATCGTTCTGGGTGCTGGCGTTTTGATAGCTGTTGAACTCGGCCGGATCCTGAATCTGAATGGTTTGGCTTGAGCTCAAAGCCCGAATCGAAGGCGTGGAAACAAGGCACATGCCTGCCAATGCCATCGCAGATGCAAAGACTAACTTGTTCATGCAATGCTCCTGGGAACTGCCTAAATGGAAATCTCAACATGCCCATCCGCCGGCAAAGGTCAAATCATCAACCCGGCGGCTGCGCTTCACAGCAACGGATAATACGATACCACGGCTACGCAAGGATGCGTAGAAGGATTATAGAAAGCCAATCTGTCCCTGACAAGCAAGCCTTGGCGGAGGCCCGACAGGGCTCCATCCTGCGGTAACGCGACCCGGCCCGGCAAGGATCGAGAACCCATCGGTTCGGGTGGGGCAGCCGGGGATTGGGGACGGGGATATGCGCTATTTCTCTCGCGGGGAATCCGGCGCGACGGCGGTAAAGCTATCGAAGACGCTGGGGATGGGCGGCGGGATCAAAGCCGCTAGGTGCGCCCTTCCGGATTCGGCGAGTTGCGGGTCGATTTTGCCGCGCTGGCCCTGGCAGTGGCTGTAGAGTTCCAGGCCAAGGCGGGATGGGGTGATGTCGAATTTGTCGATCTCGCGATAGGAGGTGAAGTCGAAGAGGTTCCGGATCAGCCCCAGGTTGAATAAATAAGCCAGATCGGTGGCGCAGCGGGCGAGGTCGGGCATGCCGGTGAGTTTCCGAATCTCCTCGGGGCTGAGAACGACGGGGACAGGCGTAGAGCCGCCGGACGCCGCCGCGGCGCTCAAGGCGCGCTGGCACGCGTGCGTGAATATGATGGCCTGGTGAGGCGTGATCTGAATGAGCAGGTCGACAAGAATCTGATTGGAGTCGTCGGGCTCTTCCACCGAGCAGGACGAGACGAAGAGGCCTACCCACAGTTGCATGGTCAGTTCGTCGGGGGCCCAGGAGCCGTCGCGGAGGAGGCTTGCCACCAGCGCAGGATGGGCGCGCATGCGGTCGGCATCGGGTTTGGCGGCAAGCAGATTTTCGACGGCGCGCGCGATCTTAAAGAGCGCCTCGGTGCGGTTCTTGTCGAGGCGGCTGTCCAGCAGCAAGATGGCTTCCTCTGCCCCGGACGGACAAAGTCGGCAAAGGAAAAGGACCGTGCGCAGGGTCGAGAAGACATGGACGACCTGCTCGCGATCGGTGAGAACCACGGTGCCGCGGATGAGGACCTCCCAGAGGGCCGCGTCGAGGCCCGGGGGCGGAACAAACTTCAGCCCGACGCCGAACTCGTCCTGGCGGACGACCTTGGCTTGAAGGGTAATCCGTAGCTCCGAGATCAACTCAGGGTCGCCTTCCATCTGGAGTTGGAGGGTGAGGAGCTGGTCAATTGGGAGGGGTTCTTGAATGCCCAGGAAGATGCCGCCGGAGCTGATGTTTTTGATGGAGGCAGGCGTGGAGGGGATCTCGACCCCATAAAGGGCCGTGAGCCCGGTTACAGGCCATCGGTCAGGCCGCGGTACCTGCGGTTCACCTAACCTATGGATTGCACGCTTCAATTCGCTCAGCCAAGGCATCGCGTGGAGACTCCTGGCTCCTTGCCGCCGGCGTGATTGCCCGATGGGGTTCGGAACCCTATAGATCCGGCAACAAAGTATTGCTGCCGTGCCCCAACCCTTTTCGCGCTTTTTGCGGAAAAGGGCGGGAAACTGAGCCACTGCTCATTTGCCGAACCTATAAGCCGCGCCGCTCGCTCAGGGCCGCAAATGCGCTCCCCACAAAGGAATCATCGCCTGACAGCACAATAACACTCCTGCCGGAACAGGAGCACGGAATTCGATAAGCGCGCGAACCAATTTTGCCAGCCGGACTTGGCTAGGAAAACATTGTGGCGAAGCCGTTCGCCACGAAGCGTCGGTTTGCGGCTCGCCGAGGCTATTGCAGTAGCCGCACCAGTTCGGCCTGTTCGGCCAGGAAGGCGTCGTGGCCGTGATCGCTCACCATCTCGCGGTAGTCGGCATGGGCGCCAGCCTCGCGGACGGCCTCTGCAAAACGGCGCACCTCCTCGGCCGGGAAGAGCCAGTCGGTGCTGATGCCGACAAAGCTCAGCCGGGCGCGGATGCGGCCGAAGGCCTCTTCCGGCGAACTGTAGCCGCGAACCGGGTCCCAAGTGTCCATGGCGCGCATGATGGCCAGGTAGGCATTGGCGTCGAAGCGTTCGATGAAGCGCCGCCCCTGGTGGTCGAGGTAGCCGCCAATGTCGAAACGGCCGCCGATGAGGCCGCCGCAGGCGCCCTCGGCCACATAGGGATCCTCGCCGCTGCGGTCGGGATTGCGCCCGTAGCGCTCATCGAAGAGCGGAGCGGATTTGTAGCTGATCATGGCGATCTGGCGGGCCAGCGAGAGCCCGCGGCGCGGCGGCCGCTGCGGCAGGTAACGCCCGCCGGCCCACTCAGGATCGTGCTGAATGGCTTGGCGCTGCAGATGATTGAGCGCCAGGCCCATGGCGGAAAGCGGCGTGACGCCGACGACGAGGGCACGCTCCACGCGCTCGGGATGGAGAATCGTCCACTCCAGGGCCTGCATGCCGCCGATGGACCCGCCCATCACCAGCCGCAGCTTGCGGATGCCCAGTGAATCGAGCAGTTGCGCCTGCGCGCGCACGTTGTCGCGGACGCCGACCAGTGGAAAATCCGGCCCGTAGGTTTGGCCTGTTTCGGGATTGACAGACCCGGGTCCCGTGGAGCCGTAACAGGAGCCCAGCATGTTGATACAGATGACAAAATCGTGCTCCAGCGAGAGGACTGCGCCGGGAGCAAAGACCTCGGGCCACCAGGAGCCGACCAGCGCCGAGCCCGTGAGTGCGTGGCAAACCAATACGGCATTGTCCCGCGCTGCATTTAACCGGCCGTAGACGGCGTAATGCAGCGTAGGACAGATCAGGGCCTTGCCGCAGTCGAGCGGCAGGGAGCCGTCGAGGACGAAGTCGCCCTCGTAGGTCGGGTCCAGAGTTTTCGGCGGCGAAGCGCCGCTGCGACTAAACGTATCGGACATAAAAACAGCTTTCAGCCATCAGCCTTCAGCTCTTGGCTTATCGGAGCTGCCTTTCCTATTTTGCAGCATCGGCCCTGGTCGATCCGGCGAATCTGTGTCCGTTGGCGGCTTCGATAGCCTGATCGAGATCGGCCAGAATGTCGCGAATGTCTTCGATGCCCACCGAAAGCCGCACTTGTTCCGGAGTCACGCCGGTCGATGCCTGCTCCTCGACCGAAAGCTGCTGATGCGTCGTCGATGCAGGATGAATGACCAGCGACTTGGCGTCGCCAATGTTCGCCAGCAGCGAGAACAACTGAAGCGAGTCGATCAGCTTTTTGCCGGCGTCGTAGGCGCCGCCCGTTTTTCCGGCCTTGATGCCGAAAGTGACCAGAGCGCCCGCGCCGTTGGGCAGATATTTCTTGGCCCGTGCGGCATAGGCGCTGGATTCAAGGCCGGGATAGTTGACCCACTCCACGCCGGGATGCTGCTCGAGGTGCTTGGCCACAGCCAAAGCATTCTGCGAGTGGCGCTCCAGGCGCAGGTGCAGGGTTTCAATGCCCTGCAGAATCAGGAAGGCGTTGAACGGCGAAAGCGCCGCGCCGGTGTCGCGCAGCCCCTGCACGCGCGCCTTCAAGATGAAGGCCAGTGGCCCAAAGGCCTCGCTGAAGCGCAGGCCGTGATAGGACGGGTCGGGTTCGGTGAAGGTCTTAAAGCGGCCCGAAGCAGGCCAGTCGAACTTGCCGGCGTCCACAATCACGCCGCCGATGGAATTCCCGTGACCGCCGAGGAACTTGGTGGCCGAGTTCACTACGATGTCGGCGCCCCACTCGATGGGCCGCACCAGCGCCGGCGAGGCCGACGTGTTGTCGATGACCAACGGCAGCTTGTGCTCGTGGGCGACGGCGGCCAGGGTCTCGATCTCAGCCACGTCGAGCTTGGGATTGCCCAGCGTCTCGGTGTAAATGGCGCGGGTCTTGTCGTTGATTAAAGCGCGCAGGCCGTCGAAGTCATCGGCATCGACAAACTTCACCTGGATGCCCAGCCGCGGCAGCGTGTAGTGGAAAAGATTGTAGGTGCCGCCGTAGAGCGACGTGGTCGAGATGATCTCCTCGCCGGCCGCGGCTAGAGTGATGGCTGTGAGCGTCTCCGCCGCCTGGCCCGAGGCCGTGGCCAGCGCCGCTGCGCCACCTTCGAGCGCCGCCACGCGCTTCTCCAGCACGTCGGTGGTCGGATTCATGATGCGCGTGTAGATATTGCCGAACTCCTTGAGCGCAAAGAGGCGGCCGGCGTGATCCGCGTCATGAAAGACGTAAGAGGTGGTTTGATAGATGGGCACGGCTCGCGCGCCGGTGGTGGGATCGGCCACCTGTCCGGCGTGGACGGCGTTGGTGGCAAGCTGATACTGCTTCGGTTCCGGCATGAGAATCTCCTTGTATATCGCAGGTTCATCGTTGGGGAACGGCCAGGAGAGCCGCGGGCCACAATGAAAACGGCCCGCATCCGCTTTCGGACCCGGGCCGCTCGGCTTGAATCGGTTGCGCCGTTAGCGCAGTGGCCGCTCAAGAGCCGCACGGAGGGGTCCGCACGCCATACACATACACATGGCCATGACCGCAATTCCGCATTCCCTTGAGTTCGGCATGATGAAAGTATCTCGTTTTAAAGGCTGAAGTGTCAATATGAATCCAGCATCAGGAAAATGATGCGGGAGGTTCATCAATAAAACTTGGGTGCCCCATCCTTTCCGCGTTCTTTGCGGAAAGGGTGGGAAAGCACGATCTCAAGCAATCGCGCCGGCTCACTAATCGCAAACCAGCGATGCGTCCGGAAAACCCTGTGCCGCGTCTTCGTCCTCCGCGGCGACCTCGGGTTCCGCGCTCTCGCCCGCTTCTATCCGCGCCACAAAGAACCGCTCCACTTCGCCCAGCACGTCGGCGCCGTTGCGCGCATGATAGATGGCCGCACGCAGTTTCGCGCCGCCCGGAACGCCGTGCGTGAACCACGTGGCAAACTGCTTCATCTTTCCTGCCGGATCGCCCAGTCGCGCGTCGCGCGGCAAGTCCTTCGTCGCCTCGGTTTCCGCCATCAGCATCTCGAAGTACGCGCGGATCATCCGGTAGCGATCCTCGGTCGTCGGCCGCGCGTAGCTGCCCGTCGCCGTGTACTCGGCAATCTGCCGGAAGATCCACGGATTGGCCGGCGCCGCGCGTCCGATCATCACCGCATCGCAGCCGGTTTCGGCCACCATCGCCGCCGCGTCCTCCGGCGTGCGCACGTCGCCGTTGCCGATTACCGGTAGCCGCACCGCCTGCTTGACCGCGGCAATCCAGTTCCACTGCGCCTGGCCGCTGTAGCCCTGTTCGCGCGTGCGCGCATGGAGCGCCAGCCCGTCCAGCCCCTCGGCCTCCGCCATCCGCGCCAGCTCCACGCACACAATCTCGCTCTCGCTCCATCCCATGCGGATCTTTACGGTGAAAGGAATCGTCACCGCCTTGCGAATGGCCCGGAAAATCTCGCCGATCTTCGGCAGATCGCGCAGCAGGCCCGAGCCTCCGTTCGATCCCACCACGCGCTTGGCCGGGCAGCCCAAATTCAAATCGACAGTGTCGAAGCCGGTCTCCTCCACAATCCGCGCGGCTTCGGCCAGCGTCGCAGGATTCGATCCGAACAACTGCGCCCCAATGGGATGCTCGTCGTCGTAGAACGTCAGGTAGCGCCGCCGCTTAGTCTCGCGCATCCGGCTCAACCCGTCGGCCGAAGTGAACTCCGTCATCATCAGCCCGCACCCGGACTCCACATTGCTGATCGCAGTCTCAATTTGCGTCGATGACGCTCCCTCGTTCCCTTGCTCCCTTGCTCCCTGATCTGTCGTGCACAAGCTCGCGTGCCGGATAAACCGCCGAAACACCGTGTCCGTGACTCCCGCCATCGGCGCCAGCACTGTTGCCGGCCGCACCACCACCGCGCCCAGCCGCACCTCCGCCGGAACCCGCGCCTGCGCGGGCATGGCATGCTCCACCGGATTGTCCCAATTCTTCTTCACGGTAAAGCCACGTCCAGCCATGATCTGCCTGTTTCTTGAAATCGATTCAACCGAGGTTGGAAAACGTCTCAACAAGCGTCTCAAGCGTTCTCAGGTACATCTTGTTGAACTCGCCGGTATGGCCGGCATCTTCATACTGTTTGCGCAGCGCCTGAAAACTGTTGATGTAATCCACGTAGCCGTAGAAGCGGACAACCTCCGCAACCAGCCCTCTTTTGATGACCCCCACGTTCTTAACCTGCTTGTCGTAGACGACGTGCGAAAAGGGAATAAGGGGGTGATGGCCGGTGGTGTTATCGGCGACACGTTCTTGCCAGAATTTCTTGTGCTCCCTGGCTACCGACAGGAGTCTTTTTGCTTCCGCGAGGATGGCCTTGTTGACGGAACTGTTCTCCCAGAGCTTGCGGATGAAATAAAAGACAAAACCGAGAATCGCTACCCAAATCGCGGAGTCTGTCAGCATCTGGTGCATGGTGTTATCCCTTTCTCATTGGCCGCGTCGAATTTGGCATAATCAACTTCCCAAAAATCCTCAGTACCCCATCGATGCCTTCTCCGGCTATCGAGTCAGGATTCCACAACCCCCAAACAAGCGGAAGCCTCCGCCGTGGCGGAGGCTCACTCGTCTAACCCGCGCCTTGGCCTATTTCGCCGCCTTCGCCGCGATTGCCGCGTCGCTCTTCGCGTACTTCCGCCGGAACCGCTCCACGCGTCCCGCCGTATCGACCAGGCGTTGTTTGCCGGTAAAGAACGGGTGGCAAACCGAACAAATTTCCACGTGAATGTCGCCCTTGTGGGTCGACCGTGTCTCAAAGTTGCTTCCGCAGGCGCACATCACCCGCACCGCGGCATAATTGGGATGAATCTTTTCCTTGGGCATCGACAGACAGACCTTTCCTTGCGCTCTTCGCTGTCTATATTGTAAGGGGGATTCGCCCGTCTGTGCAATCGCCTTGAAAAGCAGCTTCTAGCTATTAGCTTCTCGCTTCTAGCCGTTCCTGCCGCTCGAACCGCTTGAAACACAACAAGATCTGATCCAGCAAGAACAGGCTAGTAGCTAGAGGCTGCCTTTCTTCCCCGCCAGTTCCGCCCGTGCTGCGAGCGCGATCGCCATCGCCATCACCCGGTCGTCGTGCGTCCCCGCCTGCGCACCCGAGCTCCCATTCGGCAGCCGCACAAAGCTGCGGCACTCGCCCAGCAGCCGCCGGCTCTGGAAGAGGTCCGGCTCCTCGACCAGCGCCGCACCCAGCCGCCCAATCACCTGCGGCCGGCTCACGCTCGTCGTCAACCAACCCGCCTGCCCACTCTGCCGGTAAACTCGTTCGTACTTGCACGCCGTCTCCGCCAGCGCCAGCACGCCCGTGCCGTGGTTGTTGCGCTCCACCACTAGCCACGCGCCGTTGTACTCCTTGGCCAGGCCGGTCACATAGCGCGCCAGTTCCAGCCCGCCCATGTGCGCGGCAAACTCCGCGCACTGCAGGCCCGTCTCCATCTCCACGACCTGCGCCGCGGAGTAGTCGCCATTGCTCCCGCCTCCCGCCGGATCCACTGCCACCACGTATTCCTTGCCCTTGACCGGCGGCAGCCAGATCTCGAGCTCTCCGTTCTGCCGCCGTTCTACCGGCTCCGGCGCGGTCTTCAATCGCGCCTCCACCGCCGCCAGCTCAAAGACGCTTTCGCCACTGGCCAGAAAGCAGCTCTCTTCGTCCTCCGCGTACTCCTGCGCCGTCAGCCCGCGAAAATCCGCGCGAATCCGCCGCCGGTACGCGATCTGCGAGAGCTTCAGCTCGTGCTGCTCCACGAGCCCGCGTTCCTCGTCCGTCAGGCTTGCCTCGTCCACCGCCGCCGAGCGGTACCGCGACTCCATCCACCACGGGAAGAAATGCCGCACCATCCCCGTCTCGCCGGCCTTCTGCCACTCCTCGTAGAAGCACCCGCCCACGCCCTGCGGCGTCGACTCCAGAATCAGCTCGCCGTTCGGCGCCATGGCCGCGCGCAAGCCCGCCAGAATCTCCGCCGCGCCGCCCGGCCACCGCGCCAGCTCGCTGCAGTGCAGGTTCTGTATTGTCAATCCCCGCCCCGCGTTCCGGTCCGCCGCGCTTACCACCCGGTACTCCGCGTCCATCGCCGGAAACACAATCTGCCGCACGTTCGCGCGCCCCGTCCTGAGCGGCCCGGCGCGCAGCCCATTCGGCATCCAATCCAGAAACCGGTGCACGATGCGGAAGATCTCCTCGGCCGCCTCTTGCGTGTGCGCAACCTCCAGCGTCAATGTCCCCGGCTGCGTGATCGTCTTCAGAAAGAACCGCGCCGCCACCCACGTCGTCAGCCCCATCTGCCGCGCCTTCAGCACGATGTTGCGCTGGCCGCGCTTCTGCTCGAAGGCCCTCTGCACCTTATTTGCTTTCAGTTTTCCCGGCCGCCCCTCGCGCGTCCTCACCACCAGCATCCGCTCCGCCAACACCATGCCCACGGTAGGCCCGCGCAGGCTCCGTGGATGATGGTCCAGCGCCTTCCCCAGGCACTCCAGGTCCTTCCGATCCATCTCCTCGGCAGGCAACTCTTCCAGCCGCAGTCCCCACGAATCGACCTTCAGCCCGCAATCCCCTTGTTCGCCCACGCAACCCCCGCCAACTCCGCCAACCTCGCTCAGAAAAAACCACCGGCGAACTTGCCGACTTGCGATGCCGCTTGAGCGGCGCCAACTTGCGAAAAGTTGAGAACTCAGCCTCTTCAACTGCGTCCGATCCGCCGATAAGCGGCCAACTCCGCTAGCACCGCTAACTCCGCTGCTCGCGCCCTAGTTCCCGCCGCACCAATACTTCACCGTGTACGCCGTCGAAGCCGCCAGCGCCGCATTCCCCGTGATCGTGATCGCCGTCGTGCTCTCCGTCCACGTGTTGGTCGTGATCACCGCGCTTGCGCTCTCCGTCGTCACCATGCAGTTGGCGTAATTCGTATGCGTGCTGGGGAAGGTCAACGTCGCCAGCGTTCCCGTCGCCGGACTTGTTCCCGTCGTCAGAGTCACCGTGCCGCTCACGCCGTCGCACACGTGGCTCGTCGTGCAGGCTATCGACGGGCTCGTTCCCGCGGCCGCGCCAGTCGCCAGCGTCATCGCGCCGCTGCCCATGAAGAACTTGCCCGAAACAAACCCCGTCGCGGTTGTGTTCCCGGCTCCCGTCACGGTCAGCACCGTCGACGGGCTCGACGCGCCATTCTGCACCAGCAATCCGCTGGTGCCGCTGCTGGCCGCGCAGTTCAGGCACACGGCGTATGCTCCGCTGCCCGCGTTGATATTGGTATTCCCGCCGCCCTGGTAGATGGTCATGCGGTCCAGGCTGTTCTTGGCATCTTTGATGTGGTACGTGTAGCTTGTATCCACAATGTCCTGCCACTCCGCAGTCCCGCTGTAGTTCTGCCATTGCAGCTCTTCCTGGGCTGCAGCTCCGCTGCCCGCCTGAATCTCCACGATATTCGTCGCAGCGGCCGCGTTATTGAAGAGGTTCGCGCTGCCTCCAAGCGTAGATGAGGCGCTGGTAGTAAGGCTCGGCGCATTCGCGTTGCCCAGTTGGCCCTCTAGTTGCCAATACGTCCCATCGAACGTCGCGCTGATCCAATGCCCCGCCAGTACGTCGTTGGCCGTGAGCCCGCTGCTGTTGCCCCACTTCTTGATCGTCGCCGCCGAGGCTCCATTCACCGCCAGCGTCGCCGACCCCGTATTCGCCGCATTGAAATCGATCGAAATCGTGTCGCCCGCCGCCGGCGTAAAGCTCGGCGAGGTCGTGCACGAGTAAGCATTCCCGCTGTTCGTCGTCGTGCACGTGCGCGGCGTCGATTCGTTGTGCGCGGTCGCCGCCACAGGCGCCGCTCCGGTCGAAAAATAGCCCAGTCCTGTGAAGGCCGCCGGACAGCTCACGGCTGTCCCGCTTCCGGCGTAGTAGGCCACGGCATAAGCCGAAGCGCAGTTGTTCACGGTGCCCGATCCACCCGGCGTCTGGAACGAGAAGCTGTTCGTGCCGCTGTTGTAGTAGAGGTAACCGGTGGCCAGTGCCGGAACCGGCACTCCGTTGATCCCTCCCGAACTTGGCGCCGGAAGCCCTGTTGAAGCCTGGCCCCACGCCACTGCTGGCGCTGCCGCTAATATCCAAACCTGCATCCAACGCTTCATCTTTCCTCTCCTTGCCTTTCCCCTCTTCGCCCCATGTGCCTTCGTGAAATGCCCACACCACGGCGCTCGGCGGCGCGACTCAAGCAGTCGCGCCACCCGCGCTTTCATTTGGAATGCTTCTGGCTTGGTTTCGAGCCCCGCAGCCGCGCGGTCCCTACGTCCCTAGTCCCTAGTCCCCGCTTTTCCTACTGCGGCACGTTGGTCGACCCCGCGTCTCCGTGCCAATCGCCGAATCCGGCAATATACGTGCCCGTCTGCTCGGAGCAGGTGCTGGCTGTCGTTCCCACGCTTACGCCGCCTTTCCAATTCGAGGGCCACGTCCATGTGTACGGGCCGCCGCTCGACGGCTGGCAAACGAAGATGGTCACTTTGCCGCCCCCGGCGCCCGATCCGATCGACGCCGTCACGTTCCCGCTCAGCACGTAGGTTGCCTCCGCGCGGTCGGCCGTCGGCAGTGCGATTGCGCCGCTCGCCGAAGCAGTGTAGGTCTCGCTGGGAGCGTTCAGCGCCACGCCGTTCACCTGATAGCCGCCTGGCGAGATCGTCTCCCCCGTCGCCGCCGTGCCCGCGCCCGTGTTCGATGGCACCGCGCCGCGATACTGGTTATCTCGCGCAAAGGCCACTTCGTCCGGCGTCACGCCCGCATAGCTCGGATTGTTCGGACCCGGAATGAAGGTCCACCGGCAATTGGAGAACTGGTTCCCGTAGCCGGCAGCGTAGCTTCCGGCATTTCCGTTGCCCGAACTAATTTGAAAATAGATGCTGTGTGATGTGGCGTCACCCGTAGCAATCGTAGCGATGGCAAGGAGTGGGTACCACGTGTTGTATGCCATCTTCGTTCCGAAACCGGGGCTAGGAAGAGCTTGTCCGCCAGAACCGACAAAGGTATCCGTCGCTAAATATCCCGGTGTAAGCATGAACACATCTTGAGCCTGAAGCGACTGCGGGAAACTCGCATAGCCAGCACCAGGCCGCACATAGCAGCCGTAGATAAACTGGTCCCCCGCATAGGTGCTGCCCGTCCACGTGCCGATAGTGAACGCGCTTCCCGGTCCATCCAGCTCCGCGCACTGCATCTTCGATGTCGCCTGCGGACCGTCGGGGCAGGACACATTGCTCGTAACCACGGTGCAGGTATTCGGACTTGCGCATCCATTGGGATACGCGGTGCTTGCCCAGCTTGACGGGCTATTGTTGATCGGAAGCGATCCGAAAGGCAGAATCTGCGGCCCGAATCCCGCCCCGCTGCCGCGGACAGCCGCCTGAATCTCTACTCCATCGTTCGTCGGGGGTGTGGCAGAAAGATTTCCGCCGATCTGCGGAAATGTAGTGCCGTAGGGTATTTGCTCGACAATGAGCGCATCGTTGAAGTTCGGGTTTACATATCCCCCCGTCAGTGCAATGCCAAGGTTACTCACCTTGTAGCAACCCTCACTCGGTGCCTTCCGGTCGGTATAGGCCAGATAGTAAATCGAGGTCTGCGTCACATTATCTTGCAGGTAACTGTCGTGGAAATTCAGGCAGCTTGTTCCGTCAACACCGTTGCGGTTGTCGATCACGACAGCGGCGCTCGGAGTCTGCTCAAGAAGCATGCCCGAGATTTCGTTAGGCAGAGCCGTAATAGCGTTGACCCCGCCGCCGTCGATCTTGATGCCGCCGCCGATAAATGCGCCACCGGTAATCGTCGTTGCCGCGCAGCCCGTGTTGGTCCCGCTTCCCCCGCCGGCGTTGATTCCTCCCGACTCCGAGTCGCAACGTAATCCATAAGGGTAAGCAGGTTGTGCGCATCCGCCGGCTTCGCACGAGCCTGGCTCGACCGTAGACGGCGAGTAATTCAACTCCCCGATGGTTTCAACCCACGAAGCCGTCTGCTCCATGCCTCCGGCAGCCAGGTAGCCTGTGGGATTCATTCCCACGTTGTAGAGGTCGAGATTCGATTCCTGCTCGCCCCAGTAGCTCATCCCGTAGCTGCCGGAGATGTTGATGTCCTGGAAAGAGTGCCCACTTTCCTCGGCGAAGGCCGGCGATACAGCCACCGCCCCCCATACATCCGATGCCGAGTGCGCATGCATCGGATAAATGGTCCACTGCCCCGTCGCGCACGTATAGGAGTAGCCCGGCATATTCGTGCCATTCGAGCAGAACAGCCGAACCGACTCGTATTTATCCTCGTCGAACGAGGTGATCGAGCAGCCGGTCGCCGTAGTCGCCGCCGTGGCCGTACTCTGCTGGTAGACCACCTGCTCTCCGCCAGGCGCCGAATAATTCACGCTGAAGATCGCCCCGTTCGTAATATTGAGCGTCGCGTCGGAGCAGCCCGACACGGTCATGGTTTCCAGCGGAATGTAGCGCACTTGCGATGGCAGCTTAAGCGTCACAATGCGATAGCTGCCCCCGGAAACTGCCGTGGCGCTCACGCCTGTCGCCGTCGTCGTCCCGGCAATCGTGATCGCCGCGCCGGCCGGCATATTCGTAATCGCGCCGCTCGTAAAGGCCGGCGTAACCGTAACCGGCTGACCCGGCGTGGTTACCGCCGTGCCGAGGGCGCCGTAGATTGTGGGCGCAAAGATCAGGGCAGGCGTTCCGGTCTGGAATTGCAGGTTGCCGCCCGGAGGCCCAATGCCGTACCAGTTCTCCACACCGCTCGTGACCAGCGGGGAGCCGAGCGAGAGATAGCCCTCCAATTCAAACCTGAGCGGCCCTCCGTACGGGAAGGTCAAGGCGCTGGGATTGGCCCAATAGCATCCCGGCGTATGGTTACCGCACTCCAGGCGAATGGTTTGCGTATTGCCCGAGGTCCACGGATAAATGTTGTTGATGCAATCCTGAATGTAGGGGCCGATGTCCTGCGAGCCAAGCTGCGCCCCAAATGCGCGGATGTCGCAGACCGGCGACGTGGCCGTGATCGATGCCTGTAGCTCTGCGTTGCCCGAAGGGGTGATCTCCCATGTCTGCGTCGTGTTGGGGTCGCCTGCAAGACCGCCCGAGCCGGGAGAGGTGACGCCCGCGTAGCCCCCGCTCCCGCAACTTCCCGGCGTCCACTTGCTCGCCGTCGCGTTCCAAACCGGGCAATCGCCGTTGGCAATTCCGCCATCCGTCCAATCGGCCAGATTCGTTGTACCCAAAAGCGATCCGCCGACCTTAAAGCCGGCAGCGTTCACGTTGCCGGTGACCCCGACCCCGTTGCTTCCGTCCGATGCCACTCCCGGCAGCAGATTCGCCATCGCTCCACTCGCGCTCGTTGCCCCCGTTCCGCCTGAGCTCAATGGCACCGCGTTCATGCCGCCGACGGTCGTGCCGGTTGCGGTGTAATACGCGATCTGCCCTGAGTTTCCCGAGTTGACCGTTCCCGATCCCGATCCCGATCCAGATCCGCAAGCCGCGCCCGTGTTGGTGATGAATCCCGACGCATCCACCTGCAGGCAGAAGTGTCCCGACGACGCGGCCAGCCCCGGAAACTTGATGCTCGTCGTTTCTTGGAACGCCGCGATCAGGCTCGAATTCGACCCCGAGTAAATATCGGTCTCGGCGCCCGATCCGCTCTCGTAATTCAGCCGAATGTGTCCCGTCGCGTTACTCGCGTCGATATAGGTGTCGCCGCTGTTCGTGCTTTGGTACGCCTTGAAGCTGTCCAGTCCGCCCACCGCCGAATTCAGCGCCCAGTTGTTGGACTGGTCCTTCACCATGTACCACTGGCTGTTCCCATTCCAGTCCTTATAGGTGTAGGAGCCCTTCTGGCTCGTCGTCAGTCCCGGCCACAGGTAGTAGTCCACCTCCGCGTCGGCGTTGTTGCGCACCGTCATGGTGCCCGCCGCTTGCGATGTTCCGCCCACCATCAAGGTTCCGTTGAACTGCGCGTCGCCGGATTTGTCCACGGCGCCTACGGTCGTCTCCGTCGCTCCGCCCGAACCAAAGACCACCCCGCCCGTGCCCGCCCCGTTCGACCCGTTCAGCACCACCGCGCCCGTGCCCGCGGAGTTGATCACCGTCTGGTTGTTCGTGCCCCCCGCCGTCGCGATCTCTGCCACTGCGTTCGGCGTCGCCGTCTGGTTCGATCCCGTGAAGCTCAGCGACGGCTGCGAGGTGTACCCGCTGCCGCCGGCCGTCACCGTCACGCTCCCCACCGTGTAGCCTCCCGCGCAGCTCAACGAAGTGGTCGTGACCAGGTTCGCCGTCGCCGTGGCCCCGCTGCCTCCGCCGCCCGCAAAGCTCACCGCAGGCGCCGTCGACGACGTGTAACAGCCCCCGTTGTTCACAACCACGTTGGTCACCACGTTCGCCGTCGCGCTCAGATACTGGCCTACCGAAACACGCTGCACGCCGTTGATCAGGTCCGTCAGGTTCCAGAACTGCTCGCCGCTGGTTCCGTCGCCAAACCCGTCTTCCCAGCGATAGCCGTAATCGGTCTGGATCTCGTTCAGCAGTCCGCGCTCGTTGCCCGTTCCGATGCCCAGCCTCAGGTGATTTGTCACCGTCGCGTCCTGCTGGCTTCCGTACCAGTCACCATTCAAGCCGTTGAAACTCCGGTGAAATGTGTCGAGGAAGCTGTTGCGCGTGCCGTTGTCGGTCAGTTGTCCGGTATACATGGTCCCGCCGGTCATCCAGTTGTTGTACTTGCTGCCCGCATCCGCCACCACCTGGTTCGCCGAGTTCTCGTTGCGCACTCCCACGATGGTGTTGTTCTGCGCGTTCGCTCCCAAATGCAATGCCGTTCCGCATCCCTCTACGTCTCCGCCGGTGAACGTGTTGCCGTCGCCCTGCTGCAGATTGATTCCGTACGTCCCGCTGATCGGACTCCCTCCGCTCGTCGGGCAATCGATGTGCGGCCGCACGAACGTGCTCGCATTCATCCAGTCCGTCGTCGCCGCATTTGCCACCTGGTGGCCGATCGCATTCACCGCCGTCCCGAACCCGGTGAACTGGTTGTCCAAAAATGTTCCGCCCGTGTAGTTCCCGGTTCCGTCCAGCGTCATCCCTATCTGGTTTTGATTGCCCAGGAAGTACAGGCTTTCGAGATCGATCTCCTGCGTCCGGTAGGCCACGAATCCCTGCGCCGTCGCGCTCGTGGCCGCGGTCGTGTTGATGGCCACGTTGTCCATGTGGAAGCCCGGCGTATCCACGGCATACGTCGCATCGCCCACCTGAACCATCGCGCCCGCGCCCGAATACGCAAACACCGTTCCGCCCTGGCTGCCGTTCCCCGCCGTCCCTCCGCGCAGTGCGCATCCTCGCAGCGACACGTTCCGCGTTCCCGCCGTCACCACAATCTGCTTGGCCGTCGTAATCGTCGCGCAGGGCAGCAGAATCGCCGCGTTCGGCGTCGCAATCGTCAAATTCGACGCCATAGACAAACTGCCCGTAAAATTCCGCGCATCGCACGTCCCACCATAGCTCGCGTTCAGCCCGTTCAGGCACGCCTGCACCTTGGCCCCGAAATCCCCTCCCGCAAACTGATCCGCCTGGTACGCGCCGCCAATCTGACGAGCGGTGAAGGCTCCGGTCACCGTCCCTCCGGCCAGCGGCAGCGCCGTCGCCACCTGCGTATCCACGTAGTGCTTGGTCGCCGCCTGCAGCGGTTGCGTGGGATCGGCATTCAAATTGAGCGGCCCGCTCAGCGTCCCGCCCGACGCCGTCAGCAGGCTCTCCGTCAGCTCCGTGATGGCCTCGTCCACGTACGCCTTGCTCACCGTCTGCACCGCTTGCACCGCCGGCATCACCTGCGCCTGCACCTGCGCGAGCGTCGCCTGCGCCGCCGCCGGAACCACCCAGTACTGCGTACTCACCGTCCCGTCGCTCATGTAGTAAACGGCTGTATAGTACTCGCCCCCCGGCGTAGCTCCCGCATTCGGCGCCAGGTTCACGCTCACAAAGCCGTCCGGCGCAATCGTCACTGTCATCGAGTCCGCGATCACTGCCTGCCCCGCCGCGGTCGTGAACGCCGGCCAGTTGATCACCAGTGTCCCCGCGCCCGGCTG
>Ga0187852_1001294_pt1 | contig 23906 bp, 16 predicted proteins | sample June2016WEW_6_40_FD_134511 | JGI IMG/M metagenome (GOLD analysis project Ga0187852, IMG submission 134511) | Peatland microbial communities from SPRUCE experiment site at the Marcell Experimental Forest, Minnesota, USA - June2016WEW_6_40 | ecosystem: Environmental > Terrestrial > Soil > Wetlands...
AGGGTCGATTCGCCGTCGCCGATGCGCACGCCGATGAGGTAGTAGAAATCGCGGTCGGGCAGACCTTCGACATCCAGGTAAACTGGCGTGCCCTCGATCTTCAATTCCGGGCTGCCGACGATGTGGAGTTTTTTCTCCCGAATCGCGAGCGCCTTCAGGGAGTGGTGATACTTCTCCCGTTTGCCGCGCATACCCTTCGGCCGCCGACGTGGCCGAAAGGTGTACGAGAGCTGGGTGATGGTGAAGATTCCTTTGTTGTGGAACTTCTTTCGCTCTTTTTCCGTCATGTTCGCTAACAAACTGAGGTCGTCCTTCTCAAGGGCCTTCTGTCGGCAGTAGTCCTGGAACTCGCATTCCCTGCAGTGCCGGTTCAGGAAAGATCTGGCGGCGAAGCGCTCGTCGCCACTTCAGCCATTTTCGACGCCAGTTTCCGAACTCCGCCCAACATGCCCGCGGTCTTGACCTTTAGCGTCGCGTGCTCATCACCATGGATGATTTTGCCCAAGTTGACTTCGCGCCCCAGCAATTCGGACAACAGCAGTGCGTCAAATGCTAACAACAGGCGGTCATCCCGTGTCAGCTTGTTCCTGAAAACGAAGCGAATCGGAACAAACTTTGCCGGCTTGCCCCTTCCTTCCGATGCCACGCGTTCAATCGCTTGCAGTCGGGATTCCAAAAGCGGCGGCTCGGGCCGTGTTTGTAACTCAGACACCCCTTCTGGGGTTTGGCCAGGGGTCGCGTCCAGGGTTCTTTCTGGCCGCGAGTTGCCGTATGAACCTCCAGGCGCGGACACCGAAAAGTCCACCGCCAGGCGCCACCTGGCTGCCTTCAGATTCTCCCCTGTGGGCAGTGCAACAACGCATTCCCCCGGCGGTACTGTCTGCCGCAATCGCCTGATGCCCTCGATGCGGTAAGCTACTCCCTGCGCCTTCGCCCACTCCCCGTAAGCATTCACCTCTCCAGTCTCGCCTCGCGACCGAAGCCAGGATTTCGTGGGACACTTGAGATACGCCTCGAAAAATTGAGAATTGGTCTTCATACCTGCCACTATAGCCCCCTTCGGGCACCTTTACTTGGTGCGCTCGCTCTTCAGACACGGTGACGATTCAAGATGACGGATCGGCGTCCGTTCGGCATGATGGCCCTGGTATTTCGGTCAGTAAACCGCGATGACGGTCGCGGAGATGGCCCGTATGGGAGGACTCGCGAGAGCGAAGGCCCACAACAAGGCCCAGCTTCGGCCCTGGGGCAAGCGGGGAGGGCGGCCGGTGAAGCTAGACCGGAAGGGGCTCACAAGGCTAAAACGGTTGCTTGCGGCGGGCAAGAGCCAAGCAGAGTGTGCGACTATTTTGGGGGTTTCGGTCCGCACCATCGGGCGAGTCGTGGCGCGGAAACTCCCGCAGTAAATCATGCAAGAACGACGCATTTCTGTCTGGCCTAAGGTATGACTCCCCGGAACGGCTCGCGTGGAACCTGTACATTGTCACCGAGGCCGCTCAAGGGTCAGGGCCGCTCGATGCCTACACGACTGTTCAACAGGCGCTGGCCCGCCTAAATGGTGCGTCTTTGTCCTTGGGCGACATTGTAATCTTGGGTCCCCACAGATCGGCATTCCAGGACCTACGCAGGACAATCGAGGGTGTCAGCCAAATGTCCGCTTCTGGGGATAGGGTGAAGTTGGAAGGAGTGCCTTTACAAGACGCTTACGTCTACCGCTGGTCATATGACTGAGTTGGTCGCGTTCGAAGTTGCGGGACTTGCGAGGTCCCGCAGATGACCAAAACGAGTACAAGATAGGTACAACTTGAGCGTTCCAAGCGTGATTTTGCGTGCTTTTTGGTTGCCAACCGTGCCGCAAAATCAACGAGTTAGCTTATCTGGTAACATCTCATAACCCAAAGGTCGCTGGTTCAAATCCAGCCCCCGCAATAACTTACAGACAGTTCTGAATGCCTTCTGTGCCCAAAACAACTTGAAAACCTTGGTGAGTATAGCGGCGACGCGTAGAGGCGGGCGCGTTGTGTGGAGTCGTGTGCAGTCATGTGGAAATGGTGCGAGGACGTCGCCACACGGCCCCACACAAGATGGGAGAGTGCCTTTGCGGAGAAAGACGACCGGGTGACTGGGTCCTAGAATTTTGTTCGTTGGCGGCAGTATTTTTCCGGGCATCGCTGTTGGAGCCATTATTCATGAGGCTTCCAGCGACATTTCCAATCGCCAGCTTCCCTGCCCCGTTCCAAGTTTTACAGGTTCGTAGGCACGGATTTGGCGGGAAAGCCCAACGGACCTAAGCACCAAGAGAATACTCTCTGGCGCGACGACCATGTCTTTCGCCAATGGGGTCGGACCGAATCATTGCGGACCGTACGTGAGTCCGCTGGAGTGCATTTCGCCTGGCCGAAAACCATTTTTTGCGGCCAGTCTGGATCATCACTCGAACGTATCCTCAAAACGCACTTTGATGACGCACATACGCAGAGGCTTTTCGGCCAAGCACGTAAACGAACGGAAATGTTTCGTTGGCCCGTACGCGTGCGCTTCTGCGCCCGATCAGCAGACGCCACACACAACGCGGGGAACTACCAAATGAACTTCGACGTTTCTGCTGCAATCTCGCTTCGCAAGTCGCTCGCATGGCCCTTCGCCGTCAGCGAGCGGCTTCCGAGCAATCGGTCACCGGGCGCTAGAGAAGAACATTTTTGTCCAGCACGGAAGTTCGATTGAGGCTTGCGGAGTCGAGCTACTGATCTCTGAGCGCCACCATAGGATCAACTCGCATCGCCCGCCGCGAGGGCAGCCAGGTCGCTACGAGTGCGATGGCCAAAAACAACAGGGACGAGCCGGCGAAGGAGCCGGCATCGACAGTATGGAGTCCATAGAGCACCCCCCGCAGGAGGTGTGACGCGCCGGCAGCAAGAATCATCCCCACCAGCAATCCGTCAAGAATGGGGCGAAGGAACTATCGAATGACCCTGTTCGAAACCTTAGTGCAGGACCTGCGAGCTCTGGCGAAAGCTCACGGAGAGGCCAGAAATCATGTTGGGGAACTGCACGCCCGGCGTCGCTTGGTGGAGGTGACGCCTGACTTTTGCTAGGAGTGCCGGTTCATGCTGGAAACCTTGGGCGAGGTCTACAGCTGTAATGCCCAGGCCGAAGAACTGGGACTGTCGCGGAGCGTGTCTCACCAGCAAAAAAGCAACGTTCTGTCAAAAGTTCTATAAAGGAGCCTGTATTAAGGTTCGCACTCTATGCTTTCGTCAGCCGAAAACAAGCCAGATCTAGAGGCGAAGCGGTGAAGGGAGTCTGCACATACACATATCCTCCGTCCAGAGTAACCCGGGCATCGAGTGAGCTAACCCTTCCCTCGACAGTCAGATATTCGACCTTGGGTTCTCCTTGGAAAGGCGGCGCGACCCAGAAGGCGACGTTCGGTAACGAATCAGCGCTAAGATTCGCAATTCCAATTACGACCGTGTCTTCCCCATCCCGGCGCAAGGGACAAACATTCGGAGCGTTCTCGACAAACAGAGGGAGAGGACCTTGGTTCATCCATTCCAGCATTCTCCGGAGAACAAACTGTCGCTTCCAACCGCGAAAGTCCACCATGCTAAAGTCGCCGCGCGACCCGCTCTGAGGGATAATCCCGATACGGCCGCCGTAGGTATTCTGAAAGAGAATCATCCCCGGTACAGAGAAGGTAACCTCGGGGCCGAACATCTTACTCACCAGGATCGCCTGCGCGGCCGGATCGAGCCGGTACTTGAATGCTTCCGCTGTGGTTTCGTCCCGGTTCACGTACTTGCCCGCGAATTGCGCGTTTACCATTCGTTCATAATTCGCCGCCGCCACCGGCGCAATTCCTCTCAAACCAATCGCCTCGGCGAATCCTCGTTCGAAGAGCAGCGTCGCGGCGTCACCGTCCATCAGGACTTTTCCTTTTAACAAAGAGCCAATCTCGTTGGCAGTGCGCTCTTCCAGATAGGAGCCGCTAGCCAGCTTCAGCTCATCAGGATAGAAGGTTGTCGCAAAACCCAGCAGATCCATTGCACCTTCCCAGCATATAGGAGCTGGCAGGACTGACATTCGGGCCACCTCCACCTTCCGATGCAGGGGGGGACGGTCGTCCCAGAGGATTTGCAGTCCCCGTTCAGTTCCACACTGCCGGGCCCATGCAACCACTCCATTGAAGTACTGAAATGAATCGCGGAGCATTTGGTCAATTGCCGTGTCGTAATCAAATCTTGTCTCCACGAAACTGTGAATGTCTAAAGTGATGTCCGGCGAAGCCAGAAATAAACTGAGAGCTATCTGCAACCGCGTCAGCCGGCTCGATTTGGCAAATCGTGTATTAGGATAGTTCTCGAGCTCGGGTGTAAGCAGCATCTTGTCTGCCAGCAAAGGTTGCAGCTTCCTCATCGAAGTGAGCTGACCGGGTATCTCTCGATAGGTCGTGTCCTGATATGAGGCATAGTTCGGCCGAAGCACTGGCTGGTTCCCGCTCACGGATAGTGCCGCTACGATGTCTTTCCAGCGTCGTCCTTCGGCTGCATGGACATTTGGGTCCGAACACATGAGTCCCATGTGCGTCGTGGGGGATACTCGCTTCACCGACTCGGAGATGATCTGGGTCGCCTCTAGAATAGAATCTCCACAGAGTCTCAGCCATTGTTCACGTTCTTCTGTGGGTTGCGGCTCGGCTGTCAAGATTCTGGAAACCAACTCTTCGCGATTGAGGTCTCTGGCAGTTCGCCGCGCCATCTCCGTAAGATGCAGCGGACAAAAGCAACCCCAAACCACGGGCCGATGATTGTGGTAGCGGAAGTCATCGTCGGCGTAGATGATTTCAGGCTCAAGTTGCGCAAACTGACCATAGAGTTCCCCCACATACTGCTTCCACTTCGGATCGATGGGGCAGGGAGCAGTATGGCTTTCCGTGCCGTCATCGCCGACCATAAACTGCCAGGAGAAGCGCTTGCGCTCGTCCCGTCCAATATCCGCGTGACCGATCGTTGTCCACATGTTTATGCTCACATGCAGGCCAGCGCTTCGCAACCGCTCAAAGACAGGCCTTAATACCTCCACGCGTGTTCTTGCCTCATCGAGCGTGGGGAGTTCCCACCCCATGTCCCACTGATTGTTGCTAAACAAAATGACATGGTGAATATGATTCTGACGACAATTGGAAATCAGATCTGTGGTCTGTTGTTGAGCCGTTTCGCTACGCATAAAATAACGCAGCATGTAGTTCACGCGCGGTGGATTCGACGATATATGCTGACCACTTTGCAGGCCAGGCGGGTCTAACAAAAGAGCGATCCCAGGTGTGGACAATGCGAATTGACAGAAGCGTCGTCGTGTTATTGACATGGATAATCCCCCTTTTGTAGCTGAAAAAGTCGCACCCGAAGTTTGGGTGGAACAATTCTTCTTCCAACCGGAGGTTGAAAAAAGCGTCGAGTCCGGAAAGTCAGGCTCGAGCTCTACTGCTGCCTCCAGCGCATTGCGGGAGCCGCCAAAGTTCCGCTTGCGAGCGTAGGCCAACCCCCGGTAAGAGTCGGCAATGCCATAACCCGAATTCGACTTCCGCGCCGGCTGCAACGCATGAATTGCGCCATCCAGGTTCACCTTGAGGAGCAAGGCGGCTGCCAAATTGGTAGCCGTCCGCGCCAATATCCGCTCAGATCCCTGAGAAAGTTTGCCGCTGCAACGCCATCAAAGAACGGTGGTCGAGTGTCAGCGTGTCTGACAATGTGGATTGCTATCCCAGCCCGTCGCCGCGCACCAGCCGATCAATCACGCAGCCGACTGAGCATACACAGGGGAAGAATCGAGGTAGAATGTGGTAGAAAACTTGGATCGCGGGCGTCCGGATGTTCAGGTCAGACCCGTGATGGCAAGGCAAGGTGTCATCCAAGTTCAGAGGAATCATGGTATTGCAGTTGGTTCTCCTCGTCCTCCTTACGCAGGCAAAGGGTGAAGCTGCCATGGCGGCCGGTCACGCCACACAGGACGTTAACGCCACTAAGTCTCCGGAGACCCGGCAAGAAGTGCTGAACGCGATTCAGCGCGCCCCCGAAAATGCGGATCTGTGGATCAAACTCGGAGAAATCGATGCCAGTCGGAACTCCTTAGACGCATCGATCGCTGACTTTCGCAAAGCCGTTGCCTTAGCACCTTCCAATCCTGCAGCGTACTTCGGCTTGGGTTCGACGTACGGGCGAAAGGGTGACACTGACAATGCGCGTGAAATGTACCGTCAAGGCTTAGCTTTGAATCCCGAGGACCCACGAGCGAACCGCAACTACGCCGCTTTATTGATGAAAGCGGGGATGTTCCGTGAGGCACTCGAGCCTTTGAAGCGGCTGGCGTCGCTTGACCCGCAAGACACCTCGGTTCACGTGGCGCTTATAGAAGGGTACCTCAAGAGCGGCATGAGGGAAGAGGGTGAGCGCGAGACGCGTGATTTTTTGAGTTTGCCGTCTTTTTCAATACGTGACAAACTAATCCTCGCCCGAACCCTGTACAAAGACCGGGAAGCCACGGCGGCGGACTTTGTCTTGGCAAACCTCCTAGCCACATCTCCGCAGTCAGCCGAGGCCTATGGCGAGGTAGGCTTATTGCAGTTGGAGCGAAATCAGTTTGAAGAGGCGGTGCTGGGTTTGGGACGCGCCGCGCAGTTGGACCCCGCTTCCGCCAAGTACTCGCTCGGCTTGGGACGTGCCTTGTTGCGCTGGCAAAATTACCCGACAGCGCTGGACTTTCTGAACGCGGTCAAGGACCGCTTCAGTGGGCTTCCTGATTATCAGTATGAGTTAGCATGGGCTTATTATGGGATCCGTGATTATCCAAAATCGATATCGCTTCTGCAGGCGTTGGCAGAGCGACGTGCAAAGGCTGACTTGGTCCTGTATTCCCTGGGCAACTGCTACTCGATGCAAGGCGATCTGCGAGGAGCCGAGGAGCACTATCGGCAGGCGATCAAACTGAATCCGCACGAGGCGTCCTACTACATTGCCCTAGCGCCCGTACTAAGAAAACAGCAGAAAATGGAAGAAGCCTTGGCGTGTCTTCGCCAAGCCCTCAAGTTGAGCGCCGGGAACCCGCAAGCGAGACTCGAACTGGCCTTGTGGGATGAGGCAAAGGGAGAATACACCCAGGCTCAATCCGAACTGGAAGACGTCGTACAAAACGAACCGAACCTGCTAGCTGCACACCGGGTTTTGGCGCGTGTTTATTACCGGAAAGGGAAAAAAGCCGAAGGGGACAGAGAGGCGGCGATCGTTTCAAAACTCGACTTGGCTGAGCGTAAGAAGGGCGAGCGCCTCCTCGAATTGCCTTTTGGGCTTGGGTCTAACGAGGGATCGGGCCAACAAACGGAGGAACCCGAATGAGTCCCTTTGTTGCCGCTGCCGAGCACGCGACTACTGTCCAAAGGCGGTTGGACCAGACGGCTTTGGCTGTGAGCGAGATTCTTCGCTTCGCTCGGAATTACAAGCTCACTTGGGGGGTGGCGCCGCATGGTCCGCCTGCAAGTGGCAAAAGCCAGCCACATCTTAACTGGCGGGCGGTGTCAGCGGATGCCGGTAAACATACTGGTAGAATTCAATGTAGCGGTGGTAGAGTTCCTCGTAGAGGGCGTGTTTGCTCGGGTCCGGTGTGAAGACGCGTTCCTTCTTGTAAAACGCCTCGCTGCACTCTTCGAGGGTGGCGAAGGCCCCCGCACCCACTGCTGCGATCATCGCGGCGCCGACCACTGCCGCTTCCGTCACCGGCGGGCGTTCGATGGGCCATCCGCTGATATCAGCATTCATCTGCATTAAATAATCACTCTTAGCCCCGCCGCCAATGGCGCGAACTACCTCGGTGCGAAACCCATTGTGCCGCAGGAATTCCAGGTTCTCACGAAGGCTGAAACCAAGTGATTCCAAAATCGCACGATACATGTCGGCGCGCGTATGGTGGAGCGAAAGGCCGAGAAACGCGCCTCGGGTTGTAATATCGGGAGCCGGGCTGATCATGCCATCAAAGTGGGGTAGGGCGACAACCCCACGGCTGCCGATCGGGACGCCGTCGGCCAGTTGGTCCAGTTCGCCCAAGCTCGCCCCGGGGCTCAACTCCCGCTGGAACCATTCCAAGACGACACCGGCGGTTTTCGCGAAGGCCATGGCGAACTGGTACCGCGGAATGGGGAAGCGCCCCGCCCACAACCCAGCCGGCAAGGGCTCCGGCAAGCGTTCGGTAAGGGTCACCAGCGCCAAGCAGGTGCCCGTAGTTACTGAGACGATGCCGGGCCGGCAGTTGCCGGCTCCGAGCGCCCCGGCATATTGATCGTTCGTGCCGGTAACGACCAATGTTTCGGGACTCAGTTCCCACTCCCCGGCCATCTTCGGAAGAACTCTCGCGATGGGTTGTCCTGGAAGCTGAATCCTGGCGAGCTGCTCCTTGGTAATACCGGCAGCCGCGAGGGCCGCCGCGCAATAGTCAGGCGTATCTTCCGCATAAACACCGGTGGTCGCAGCCGTGGAGGGATCGGTGACCGCCTCCCCTGTCAATCGATAGGCAAAGTAATCCGGCAAAAGCAGGAATCGGCGCGCCTGGGCCAGCAGTGTCGGCCCGTGCTCGCGCAGCCACATGATCTTAGGAACAGTGGCGATGGGCGTCACGGGCGGTATCGGCTCGCGCAGGCCCGCGCCCTGCAAAGCCTGGTGCAGTCGCTTCGCCTGTTCGGCCGCGCGCGCGTCGTACCAGACGATGGCGCGGTGCAGGGGTTCGTCCCGATGATCTAAAGAAACGAACGTCTGGCCCTGGGTGGCGATGCCCAGCGCCACTATGTGGGCGCCACTTTCCCGGACGACGGCACGCGCCGCCTCGCGCGCCGCCGTGTAAATATCCTCAATCGGGATCTCGACGTGGCCTTCTGGAGTGAGCGAGGGCCTGTACGGGCGATGCGCGAGGCTCAGCAGGCTGCCTTGCCAGTCGAGCACTCCGGCCTTGGCGCCCGTCCCGCCTACGTCCAACCCTAAGTATCCGGCTAGTTTCATGGTCCTTCTCGACCTTCGGCAGAGCTGATTACGTGTCCCGATATGAGGTGGTTCGTGCTCCGATTGACCAACCAGGGCTCCTGCTAAGCCAGGAGGACGGTCTTCCACCCCATCAGGTTCCCCCAACGCGCGATGTCCTCGGCGACTTTGCCGTAGACCAGCGCGGAATGGTGGGTGCCACCCACGCGGCTGTAGGCAGCCAGAAAATCAGACACCGGTAGCGAGGGCTTGAACCAGCCGTGTATCGAATCCGCCATCTTATCTTCGCCGGTTACACCTTGCATGACGACGGGAGCGACGATAAGAGTATAAGTATGATCCGGCCCCGGCGATAGGTTTACCAGTACCGCCTCTCCCGCACGGAAGCAGCCATAGGCTACTACGGTGTTCCCGACGTCCGTGAAGGGGAAGGGCTTGTCCGTGAGCCTGGGTTTAGCCGCAGCCAGCTTAAGATTCATCTCCCCCATGTGGCTGATGAAAATCTGGTTGCCTTCCCAGTCAGGACAGAACATCTCCGTAAAAGACGTCTCAGGGTAGGCCTGCAATAGGGCGCCGACCAAGCTGGCCGTCAGGACGTCGCCCTCACCGGCAAAACCAATGCCACGAGTCATGGCCTTGCTGGCCTCGAGGAAAGGCATCGCCCCCAACCCGAAGGCTTTATTCACCGCCATGAAGCTAAGTGTGAAGCCGGTGAGCTTTTCCTCTTCCAGCCAGAGTCGCACTGCCAACCCAGCCCGGGTGGCGCGCCGGTGCGCGTCGGCATCGAGCTTCTCAACTTGGAACTGCCGGCGGTCCTCATCCATTTCCGCTTTCACGGCCTTGTCACTGACCTTACTCACCAGCTTCGGAATCAGCTTCGAGTCCGCCACAATTGTCTTGACTCCCAAAGTCTTGGCCAGGGTTGTGGCGGGCACGTCGAAATCACCCATCCCTTTGAATACGGGGCCCATGCGGCCGACCCGTGCTCGCCGCATCGCGGAAGCGATGCGGGCTATGCGCGCCCAACCGGCCACCTGGTCCAACACATCGCTCTTCTCCCAATGGCCGGCTACGATCTCGAAAGGCTTCTTGTTTCGTAGCAGGAGATTGCACATGTCCTGTACGCCGTGGATGCCGTGGTTGTAAAGGAGTTCCTCGATGTTCTGGCCGGGCCCATAGGCATAGGTGGGCGTCGTGTCCAACACTACGATGGGGAGCGGCGTAGCCGCCAGCGCCGCGGAAGATTCGAGGGAAGGAGAGTAGGCCAAGTGAAGGGTCACGAGCACGTCCACCTGGGCTTTTTCGAACTTCCCGATTGCCGATTTAAACTCCGGCGCCGTGCGGCAAACCGGGGCGGCATTAATCTCCAGATCTCGCGTTGCCAAGGCCGCAGCAATCTGTTGGCTGAACCGGTCAACCCGCGCCCGCAGTTCGGGCCATGAATCGTCGTACAGCTTGATATACAGAGGCAAGAATCCTACTTTAGGCTGGCTCACATTTTCCCCCTTGGTTGTCAAAATAGGATGCCGGCATTCCGGCGTCACACAACATCTCCGCACTGTTGCGGTAGAAGATGTCGTAGATGTCGTCACTTTTCAGCCCGGCGGCCAGAGCGGCGCGACGGAGAGCATCAATTTCTTCGTACATAAAAAAGGTGAGTCGCGTCGCGTCCTTGCCCTCGACCTCCCGCATGTGCGGATCGTTGGAGACACCCTGGTAAAGACCCTTGGGCGCCACATTGATGTAGCGGCCCCGCTCGCACACACGCCGCATGCGCATGCGCGTGATGGGCAGGTCACTGCCGAAAAGGATGCGACGGGGACCCACCGCCCGAATCAACAGTTCAAAATTCTCCGCCGAAGTATTGGCGGAAATGTCAAAGCACATCTTGCGGGTCTCGCCAAGCGCCTCGAAGGCGTTTCCCACATCCTCCGGGCAGTAGGCCCGCCCCACATGAGCGATAATCACCTTAACGTTGGGGTAGCGTTTCTCGATCTCGATCATCTGGGATAAATTCGAGGGGTCGCGCAGCCGCTGTGGCCGCGGAATATGCAGCATGAGGATCCAGCCATGCTTATCCAAGACCTGCAACTGGTGGGATGGCAAGAAATCGTGGATCTGGATGTCGCTCTCTGCGATTCTAGGGTCAGAACGGGTCAGATAAACTTTGGCACCGAGAAAATGGCCGACCGTTATGCGTTCTTCGAGCTCGAATTCACTCCAGTTCGGATCTGCAAAGATGAGGGCGGGAACCCGACACTTCTCCGCACATTGGCGCACATACTCGTTGCCGGCATCCAAATCGTCTTTCAGCGATAAGGCCATGCCGAAAATCAGGGGCAGCGCCGTGCGTCCTGGGAACATCAGGCGGTAGGTCTCCTGCAAATCCTCGATGGAATCGTCCAAGGCCACTTGTTGCGGCCAGGTAACCGCCCGCGGCAGCTCTTCCGTCTCCTTGGATTGGAACTTGTCCAGCCACACGTGCGTGTGAATGTCGATCAACTTGCTGGGTAGAAAACCTTCGAGATGCTTCTGATAGAAGTCGCGGTCGACGGGCTTGACCTCGAATAGGGGGGGCATGCTAATTTCTCCGTTTTGCACTGCGCATGTGACGCGCCGCCATTCGAACGCTCATCCCATGGTGAGAAGGACGATGGCGACGAGCCCGGCCAGGAGTCCACTGCCCGAGTATTTGGAGAGCCTTTCGCCAAACAGAATAGCCGAGGCGACTGTCACACCAATAATCGAAGCGCTGTGGATAATGGGCAGGGAGGAAGCCGTATTGATCGCCAGCGCCTTGATAATCAGCGCTTGTCCCCCCATCATGCCCGCCGCCGCCATAAGGCCAACTTTAATCTCCCCGGAGCGAGGCACAGCCAACCGCTTCCAACTGTAAGCCAGAAGCAAGATTCCGCAGGTCACGTAGGCCGTGAGCAGGGTGGAGAATGTGTGTGGAACCGAGGCATACTTGTTGATGACCTTAAAGCAGAGCAGGAACGAGCCGTTCGCCAGAAACATCCCTCCGGCAGCGAGGATCCATTTCACGCTCACTGATTTCGAGGCGCCGCGTTGCAGGTCCTTGCCAAACAGAACCAGACTTACAATGAAAAAAGCAATCCCCAACCATTGGAAATCTCGAATTCGTTCCGACCAGATGACTGCGGAAAGCAGAATGGGGACGCCAATGGAGAGATTCGCCAGCACCCAGGTGAAGGAAACCGGTCCGGTAGCCATCGCTTTCATAATTGTGAGCAGCGCGATAAAGTAGCAGACGCCTGCCGCCGCGCTTCCGAGTAAGATGACGCTATTGGATAAGGCTTCGTGATGCACCGCAACTCCAACCACAGCCAGTACCGCTCCCGCCCATATCAGAATGAGCCGGAACTGATCGCTATCGCACTTGAGTGTGGGCACAAGCTTGTAGGAGACCCCTTGAACTGCGATCAGCAGGCCGGACAGCAGACAAATTAACAAAAACATTTGTTTACCTCGGGGAACGTAACCTTAGCCGCCTGGGCAGGGGCTCAGTTTAGGATGATTCGCTCCGCTTGAGGAGTTCGGCGCGTTGCTTGAACATCCTGCTCACCACCGCAAAACCCTTCATCTTGGTCTTTCGGTCGCGGCTCACAAAGCCCCATGGGCTCTCATCAAATAAAATGTCGCCGAAGCCCAGACCTGGTGGCCAAGGGTGCTTAGCGTAACACCAGAGCGTCGAGCCGAACACATAAGGCGCTGTCATAGCCTTGAACTCCGCTTCGGCGGCCAGCGCCTGCGTGTCCTCCCCGAACGGTCCATTCACACCCTGGATAGAGGCTTGCCCAAACTCGGTAATCACGATTGGCTTGTCCGGATTTCGGTCGTGCAACTGGGCAAGTTGCTCTCTCCACCACTTTGCTGACTTCTCCAACCAAGAATTGTCACCCGGCTCGTGGTGGAACCATGGGTATCCGTTCACGCAGATGACATCATCAAACTCAAAGTATTTCACGTCCTTCTCGGAAGGCCAGCGATCTGACACGTGCGTCATCATGCGTGTCGGATCGATCTCTCGTCCCAGTTGAATGAGTCGGTTGTTGGCTTGGTTAATTTCAGGATGCTGTTCCTCCGATTCGTTGCTGACAGACCAGAAAATTATGGAAGGGTGGTTCAGGTCCCGAAGGATCATCTTTCGCAGGTGCCTTTCGGCGTTGTGTTGGATCGCTGTCGCTTCAGACGGGTTCCAGCCTCTCCCCGCCAGGGGATACTCTCCCACTCCCCAAGCACAGAGCGGAATTTCAGCCAGGACCATCAGCCCCAGTTCGTCGCATATATGCAATTCCCCGGGGTGGTGAGGATAATGGCAGAAGCGCACAAAGTTGCCTCCCGCCTCTTTGATCGTCTGGAAGTCTTGCCGCGAATTCTCGAGGTCCACCGCCATTCCGGTGCGCGGCGAGTCTTCGTGACGGTCGAACCCCATCAGGAACACTGGCTTCCCGTTCAACAACAGCTTCCCGTCTCGCGCTTCGACGCGCCGAAACCCAAACTGTGTCTGTTGCTGATCAATCAGTTTCCCTTCAGCCAACAGGTCGACGCGAGCCGTGTAGAGCGTGGGTTGCTCAGGCGACCAGGCTGCCACGTGCTCGACGTCCCCTGCTGCCGATAATTCGGTTTCCCTCCCCGCCTCGGCGACCAGCGGCGAGCCCGTGAAGTTGGCCACCGGCCGGCCCGCACTATTCAGAATCTTCACGCGCAAGAAGAGATTCGCCGGCTGCGCACGCTCGTTGCTAACCAAGGCCCGAAGCGCAAACTTACCTTTGCCATCTTCCGGCGCAGCCGTAATGCCCACGTGCACGAGCCGAGCCAAGTCGGTCGCCACCAACTGGACTTCCCGCAGAATGCCACCCTGGCCTTGCCAATACTCCGTGGTCGGCAACTGCGCCGGACCCCGGTAGTTGTCCACTCGTACAACAATCAGGTTGTGCTCCCCGAATCGCAGAACCTCATCGACAGGAAATTCAAAAGGCAGGAAAGCGTCTTCGTTTTGCCCCACCAGCTTGCCATTCAACCACACCGAACAGTTGTAATTAACTCCCTCGAAGCGCACCACCACGCGCCGACCCCGCATCGACACGGGAGCATCGAACTGCCGGCAAAACCAACAGATGCCCCTGAACTTGTACAACCCGGGCGCGCAATCATCGAAGGCGCGAGGGAGCAAGACCTCTCGCCAATCTTTGGTGGAGAAATCCGGCGAGAAGTAACCCACTTTCTGGCCTTCGTCCCAAAAATCAACTTGGAACCGCCAGCGCCCTGTCAAGTCAATTTCCTGGCGAACATTCGATTTCTTCAGTGGCGGCGCGCCGGGACTCTCTTCTGCTCGCGAAGCTTGATCGCTTTTCGCGTTCGCACTGGTCTGTGATGCAGTAGCCTCACCGGCAGCTACCATAGCCGCAGCGGAGGCTCCCAATCCCTTCAAGAATCTTCGCCGCGTCGGGTGAGTTCCGTTTGTCTCTGCCATTTGTCTCCCCTTGTCAGAAGGATTAGTGTTGCACTCCTTGTTGATGGAGCCGGCGATGCAGTTCAGCGCGCGCATCTCGCAAGAGCCGCACCGTCTTTTCAAATCGCTCGGTGTCCGGCCTGGTCGCGAGACTCTCCACCCACGTTTGAGCTCCGTCGATGAGATTGAGAAAATATGCAGCCGCGGGAGGCGAAAACAATTCCTGGCCGGGAACCACGATATAGACTGGAGAGGTATGCGCGATGGTCCCGCGAACCTGACCATACCCCGCCGAGCGGTACCGCGATGAACATCGTGCCGCGATCCACCCTGGTCCAGGCACCTGAACTTTCTCATTTAGGGTCAATTCCCGCGAGCCTTCCGGCCGCTCGCGCGAAGCGACCACCCGGCCATTGAACATTACCTCCAGCCGGTGGATGGGAAAGAAACAGGTTGCGTTCGCCTGTACCTCGACCTTGCCTCCACCCGATCCGAACTTGATCTCCTCGCCGGGTGCGTGTCCATCAGCCGTAAACAAAAGGAGCGGTCCAGTGGTCATGAAAGTGTTGCCACTGCGGACGCCTTTGGCCCAGGCGCCGAAATTGAATTCCGCGCCTCCCAAATGGACGTAGGCGCGATTGGCTCCTACGGCTTCGTACGCGCCCATTTTATCGGTGCCTCCCACGGCTGGAATGCGATAGCCGCAATTCAAGTAGCGATACCAATCGAGGAAGCGCACCGTGTTAAATCCCTCGTTCGCGGGATACAGTTCTACCGCGTCCAGCTTCCCCATGACGATATCTGCCGCCACCTCGCCGGTCGGGTAGGGGAAATGCACTCCCACGGCCACGCCTTCCCGCTCCCGGCACTTCTCCGCCCACTCCGCCAAGCTGCACCACAAGGGATCGCCTATCCAGCTCTCCTCTGGCCCGCTCGCGGACATGGGAAAAACGGGGCTGCCATGAACGCCCAGCATCCCAATGTGACCGAGCACGTGCTGCCGGTTCTCAGTACCTACCCAAACTGTTGTTTCGCCATCGCTCGAGGTTAACGGCCCGTGCGGTATGTCACCCACATTGGTAAAAAGGTCTCCCCAATGCGCTGCCAGGAGATTGATCAGATTCAACCCCTCCGCTTGCCCTTCCAAAAGACCCGTGCTGGGCGAAACAAAATGCACATGCACGTCTGCGCTAACCCAACCTTTGGAGCGGAGATCGATGAGTCGCGGGATTTCGAGGTTCAGTTCCCGTTGTCCGGGCCGAATTTCGAGCTTCTTTCGGACCGCCTGGTACTCGAATCCTTTCGTCATTTCCAGGTAGACCTCTCCCACCGGTAGCTCAACCTGGAACGTCCCATCGACGTAGGCGAAGGACGCATCCCCGAGCTTCAGATCACCACCATAGTCTTGAAACCAGGCATCATTGATCTGCGTACGATGACCGTAAGGTGGAATGTACCGGCCATCGCGGGAGCGAAACGCCAGCCGGACTGGCGTGGGACGCCCGGTGGAAGCATCCACCACCTTTCCCTGTAGCCAGGTCTTTTCCGTTTCGAGAATCTCTACTCGGGCGCCCTCTGGCCGTGCTTCCAGATCATGACCAGGAACTACCGCAGCGAGTTCAAACTCGTATTTTCTTGCATTCGTGATGTCGTGCAAGGTGAGCGTAGCGTCACGGCTCGCCGCAACCTCGGCATAGAGGTATCGCCCTCCCTTAATGGGCTTAAACCTCTCCCCCAGCCCTGCTTCCTGGGAATCGAGCCAAGTTGCCGCTTCAAACTCGTTCCATGCATACGTTCTGCCAATCTCTCCAAGGTCCACGCTGACTTTCCATCGGCCCTGATCTTCGGCAGTGGCTTCCGGCAAGGTGAATCTGTAAAGATTCGCTCGCTCACGGCGTAGCGGAGACGCCTCTCCGCGGAATAATGTGAGGCCGCAAACAATCAGCGGATCCTCGCTCGTCGCCTGTAATCTTATGGCAGTGAGCTGGCGCTCGGGATTAGGATTCGGCAGGGCGCATATCCAGGGGCCCATGGTGGAATTGAGCGTAACCGCCATCTGAAGCCGTCCCCACTGTTCGGCATCAGATAGCGGATCAGTTAACCACCTGGGAACCTCTTCACGACAAGCCAGGGCTGAAAAACACAAATGGCCCCAAGGGACCCATAGTGCGCCTACCTCGAAACGCCGGCGCACGGGAATGCTGTGTTCGATCCCGCCTTCGTACATCAAGACGACATCCGCCAGGCGCTGGCCAACCTGCTCAGCGACATCTGTATTCGGCGGCGGGTCTTCGTTCTTGTCCCAATCGCAGATCGCGGCCAAACACAGATATCCGGCACGCTGCTGGAGTGGAATCTGCGCAGTTCGGGTAAAGCCTTCACTGGGTCGCTTGCTCAGCACCAGCCATCGCTTATCGTGCAAACTCTCCGGTCCAAGCTGAAAAGGGATGCCCCGAAAATGCTGATCTCCCCCGGGTGTCCGGATCAGGCCGGCGTCGGCTGATTCGTCGCCCGGCGCTTTGGCCTGAGGACGGGAACCGAAATCACTCGATGAACAGTTGAAATAGTGGCTCAGGTCGAGCGGCGTAAACTTGTTCTTGTCATATTCCTGATTGGGGCCAACTGCCTGGCCTCTCGGCACGTCGCCTCCCGCCATCATTAAGCTCAAAGTTGGCACACCGGCGCCGACCGTGCGCAAGAAGTTCCTGCGTGACCAATTCCTCTCCCCAGGATCGTCAACCTTCATGGCCAGTCTCCTTATTCAGTCTGCGACGGTTATGATGATGTCGCCGCGGGCCATTGCCTTTGCGGGTAGGAGCAGCCGCCCGGGAGTGTGGGCGGCTGAACGAGATCGGGCTGTGAACGGGGATGTAGGGGTGGTTTGCGAACCGCCCCTACATGTTCCGCCAACAAGGTCCCGTTGATAAACTTCGTCATCAAAGGGGACCTAATTTCTACCAGTAGAATTTAAACCCTAACTGCATGATCCTGGGCGACGACGTCTCCCCGCTGGGCGATGCCGAAACGAGACCGAAGATACTGCCGAAACCGGGAGAGACTGGGTTGTTAACGGGAATGCTGAAGTGTGGGGTATTCCAGGCATCGAACATTTCCCATCGAAACTCGAACTTGTAGCGCTCTTTAAATGGGAATTGTTTATCGATGCCCAAATCCCAGTTATTCAAGGGCGGCCCTTGCATCAAATTACGGGCCGACGTGCCGAATGTTCCCGGGGCATTGCATTCGAATGCCGCGGGGTTGAAGTATTCCTGCAACCACTGAGACTCCGATCCCTGTCGAACATTAAGCGGTTGGCCAGTACGATCGGCCCTGTCGCCACCCTGCAAGGAGAGTGAATTGTTGCTGCCGTTGCACCCTCCCGCGATGGAGAAGGGCCGCCCGGACTCCAAGGTAACAATCCCCGTGGGCTGCCAACTGCCGAAAACCTGCCGTATGAACTGGCTGTGGTTACGCAGCCCTGGGGTCTGCCACACGAAGTGCGTCACCCAGATATGGGGGAAATTCATATCCGCATTTCCGTAATTCCATTTGTAGTTGAAGGGGTCACCGAGTGCGCCGTAATAGGCCGTCGATCCCGTGGAAGCCCAGTCGTGGGTGGCGGACCAGGTATAATTACTGGTCAACTGGAGTCCGTGGGAGAAGCGTTTTTCGAAACTGAGCTGCAAGCCATTGTAGTTCCCAGTGCCATAAGAGTCATATTCCAAAACAGAGTTGTATAGAGGATAGGTTGTGCGCGCGCCAGCGGCAGCGTAGCTTCCGGGGTTGCGGTCGATTTGAACCGGCAAGTCATAACTTTCATTCCCGACATACGCAACCGTCAGCAGGATGTCGTTGCTGAATTGGTGTTGAATGGAAAAGTTCCAACTTTGCGTCCTACCGTTATTAAATCCGGGGCCAAAACTAGCCGGAACCGTCACGGGCAGATCAAACGTGGCACTGGGGGGAGGAACATAAGACAGTGAGGCGAAAGGTGGGAAAGGACTGGCGAATCCCGTGCCGGGAGAACTAGCCCAAGGTGTTGTGAGATTGATTACGCCATTTTGAGTGTAATTCATAGATATAACCGGCGCAAATGGGGCATTATCACCCACGTGCTGATAATAAGTGTTATCAAACGGGGCAACAAAAATACCAAATGCAGCACGGACCGAAGTGTTGGGCAGGAATTTTGGCTGCCAAGCAACTCCCAACCGGGGCGAGAAGCGATCTACGGAGGAAGGCACCCCGCCCGTATCCGTAATCCCGGCATCGCCCGGGTAGACCAACCCCAGCGGGGCATTGGGATACTTCGTGCTTTGCTGGCCAGGCCTGAAAACACCAATTCGCCCATTGAATATGCTCTGCGGGAAAAACGGCTCCCACCTGACTCCCGCGCTGAGGGTAAAGTTGGGTTTCAACCGGATCGTATCCTGCAGGAAGAGTGCCCAATCCGTATTGTGCGTCTGGTTTGATTGGCCCCCGCCTTGCGAAAAACTGTCAATGGACCCGGTGAGAAAGTCGGCGGCAGCGTTCCCTGTGGTTTCACCATCAAAGCTCAGCAGGGGCATGGTCTGCCAGTTGGTGACGTTGGTCCATTTGAAACGGAGAACGTCTACGCCCGCCACCATGAGGTGTTTTCCTTTGGTCCAACTCAAGGAGTCCGCGATGGCATAGGCTTGGCGGTTTTCGTGCAGGCTCCAGCCGCCGCCGCCGGGTAAACTGAAATACCCACTTACACCGAACCCCTGAATGGAAGGCGGCCAGCCTGGGGGATCGCTGACCTGAGAGCCATACAGTGCCAGTGAAGCGGGTTTTCCGTCCTCGCCGATCAAGTTGGATAGAGTCGAGCTGTTTAGCGTGGCAATGGATCCACTCAGGTTGTTCACCAAGGTGGGGCTGACCGTCCATGTCCAGTTTCCTTGGTAGTTGCTGTAGGGATCCAGCCAGTTGCCGTTTTCCGCGAGCATTTCGCCGCCAGCACTAACCGGATCCAACCAATACCGCTGGTAAAAGACATGCCCACTGACACGTTGCTTTTCGTTGATGTTGTAATCTCCGCGGATGCTGAATTCGTCCGTCTTGTCGCCCGTTGTATAGCCCGGCAGAGTCACCAGGCTATTAGCAGCGCTCGTCTTGGGAATGCTCTGTTCAAGGCGCACGGAAACTGGATTGTAGGTTGACGGATCGACCTGGTTGTTAGCGTAAGGCTGTCTGACCTTCACAGCTTTCCCCGCCAGTGCGCTTCCCGCGGGACAGACGACCGGAGTTCCGACGATGGGCTGAAAAAGTTGTCCGGTATCGAAATTCAGGTTTGATGGACCTCCTGCCCCGCACAGATTCGCCGTCACTCCTGTAAGTAAGCCACTCCAATCTCCCCCGAGTTCGGCATTGTTGGGCACGAAGGAAGTAGAGCTTGACACACCCGTATTCTCGGGCGTGCGTTGGTAATTCCCGAAAATAAAGAACTTGTCCTTCTTAATTGGCCCACCCAAAGAACCGCCAAACTGGTTGCGCTTCAGAGTATCTGTCTGATGGCTGAAGAAGTTTGCCGCGTCGAGGTTGTAGTTGCGCAGGAACTCGAAACCGTCTCCATGCCACTGGTTAGTCCCTGACTTCGTCACAATGCTCACCACCCCACCGGGCGAAAACCCATAGCGCGCTTCAAAATTGTTTCCGATCACGCGGAATTCCTGCGTCGCGTCGGCGTTGGGAAAGGGATACGCGTCACGGTTTTCGGGATCCATGTTGGTGGCTCCGTCCAACATGTAATAGACGCTGCCCTCTCGACCACCGTTGGCCGAGACCGCTACGTCATTCGGACTGGCTACGCGCCACTGGATGTAGAATGCACCGCTCCCAGTTAAAGTCCCGTTCAACATGCCGGGCGAAAGATAGACCAAATCCGCCGGATTGCGTCCATTGAGTGGTAACTCAACAATGGAGTTCTGATTCACAGCTTGGCCAAGTGCAGCGGTTGAAGTCTGCAGCATCTCCGCGTTTGCCGTGACCTGTACACTCTGTGTTTCACTTCCGACCGTGAGGGTAATGTTCACTGTGGCCACTTGGTCCGCCGTAAGGACGATTCCGGACTGAGTCTGTGATTTGAACCCCGGATGTGAAACCGTCAGTGAGTAGACGCCGACTGGTAACTGGGGCATCACGTAGGTTCCATTGTCTACAGTGGTCGTCTCTGCTTTTTGACCCGTTTGTGTATTAACGACCGCAATACTCGCGCCTGGAACAAGAGCGCCCGTTGGATCCATTACGGAACCGGTAATGCTCGCGTTTCCAGTCTGGGCTCGAACTGGCACTGCTGCAATAAGAAGTGCCATTGCCAACGTCGCCAGCAAGATGCCAGAGGACCTCGTAATACCCGTCACTCGATTGCTCATTACCTTTTCTCCTTTCGCGGTATTTGCCATGTGTGCAGGTTTCGTTCGATTTTGTGCGAATCAACTCTTCGACGCAAGGTGTATAGCTTAACACCATCGCCTTGTCAAGGGAATTGTTCGAGGACATCTCGACAAGCTAAGGACAGGGAATTGTTTGAGGAGGTTTCGCACTTTTCCTGCGGTTTTCCGAAGTTTTTCTGCCGGAGTTTTTCTGCTGTCCGGAGTTTTTCTGGAGTTTTTCCGCTTGCACACGGGCCTCCAACGTGCTATAAGCAGGAATGTGCGAATCGAACACCTCCTTTCCCCTGAACCTTTGCAACCGGAAGTAAACAAAACATTGCACGCTTCGCGCGTGCGCCTCGCAGGAAGCGGGACTCGAGGCGCCCGGAACGGTCCTGCTGTTAGGCGAGAAGAACCAACGATAGAGCGCTGGGGCGGCAGGGGGTGAGGGTGAGCTATGAATAGCCGTCAATCCAAGATCATCGATTTATTGCAGTCGGAGGATCGCTTGGAGGTGCGACGTCTCGCGCAGCGATTCAGTGTGTCGCAAATGACCATTCGCCGGGACTTAGAGTTGCTTCAGGCGGATGGTTTTGTGGTCCGTACGCATGGTGGGGGGATACCAGCCGGAAAACTCCGTGTTCTGCAACACGCGTTTCCTCATTACCTCGTGAGTCCCGAAAAGGCCGCCATCGGTAAACTGGCTGCAAGCTTGGTGACCCCGGGCCAGACGGTGCTCATTGAATCGGGGACCACCGTACTCGAAGTGGCGCGAAATCTTCCCCGGGATCCCAGCATCACCGTGGCGACGACCTCGCTCTGTGTCTTACAGGAACTGTACGGCGGACCGATGCAAGTTCTGCTCTTTGGGGGCTATGCCCGTAAGGACTTCCCGAGTCTTTACGGGCCTCTTACGGAAGCCACGTTGAGGAGCTTTCACGTCGATGTGCTGTTTATTGGCTGCGACGGCGCCGATAGCCAAAGCGGCTTTTACACTTCGAATCTGTTGGTTTCCAGCCTGGACGAACAAATGATCAAGATCGCCAGCCGTGTGGTCATAGTTACAGAGAGCTCAAAATTCGGCGGGAAGGGTTTCGTGCGCTTTGCGGCACCCAACCAGGTTCACACCCTAGTAACTGACGGGCGCCTCTCCGCTGTGGACCGAAAAAACCTGGTCGAGGGGGGCGTCAACGTACTTTTCGCCGAAACGGAATGAAAACATCCTTCTGGCCTGCGAATCCGAGCCAAAGCGAGGAACCCCTGCGACCCGCTATTCCGAGCGGAGCGACGAATCCCGTAAGTTCGCTTCCAGAGCGAGATTGCTCGCTTCGCTCGGAATGACGAAGTTCACAGCACTTTTTCAGAGAGGAAACCGGCATGCGTTACCAATCTTACGTCCACGAGCGCAATTGGGGAGCGAGGATAAGCGAATTCGAATATCGCGGCTACGCAATGGTGGCGCTGGAGAATCGTTTTCTCCGCATTGTCGTCGCGGCAGGGAAAGGAACAGATATTGTCGAGTTCCTATATAAACCACTCGACGTAGACTTCATGTGGCGCAGCTACGCGGGTTTGCGCGCGGCACGTAATTTCAACCCCACTATTGCCAATCCCAGCGGGAGCTTCCTCGATTTTTACACGGGCGGATGGCAGGAAATGCTCCCCAATGCGGGCGTGGACTGCACTTACAAAGGGGCCGCTTTGGGGGTGCATGGTGAGGTTTGCTTGCTGCCGTGGTCATATCACATATTTACGAATAGCCCCGACGAAGTGGCCATCACCTTTTGCGTGCGCACGGCTCGTACCCCTTTCTATGTCGAAAAAACACTCTCGATCAACGGCCAAGACCCTGTGCTGCATATTGATGAATTGGTCCGCAATGAGGCAGATGAGCCCATGGATCTTATGTGGGGGCACCACCCCGCCTTCGGTTGGCCTTTCATCGATGAATCCTGCCGAATCTTTCTTCCACCCTGCCGCGTTCGCACTCCCGAAGAATACACGGCGCCCAGCAGCCGCCTGGAAAGGGGTCAAGATACTGAATGGCCGCTGGTCCGAGGCCGACATGGAGAAAGCGTGGACCTTTCGCGTATTCCGCCGCCCGAGGTTCATTCCCATGATATGGCATACATTCACGACATGCAGGATGGCTGGTACGGTGTGGTGAATGAGTCCCGTGGAGTTGGATTCGGACTTCGCTGGGAGAAGGAGACCTTTCCGTTTCTCTGGTTTTGGCAAATCTATCGAGGTGGAAAGGGATACCCCTGGTTTGGCACAAATTACACCGCTGCGCTTGAACCGGTTTCTTCGTATCCTCAAACTCTGACTCAGGCTATCAAAGCAAATACGCAGTTGGTGCTGCCGCCTGGGGGAGAACGGCGCATCCGCTTAGCGGCCGTCGCATTTTCGGACCGCAGGGAGATCCAGGGCATCACTCCTGACGGGGAAGTTTGCTAGGCGGGATGATGAGCTGCCTACTGGATCCTCTTGCTAAATGACGGTCCTGCGAAGATGCGTCGTTGATTTTCCATGGGCATCAAGGCCACGGGAGAAGAGCCTTCCAGGTAGACTTCGGGGTGGAGGTCTAGGTGGGGAGAACAATGAAGAGAACGTCTGGAACTAAATTGCCCAAGAGGATGTCCCGCAGACGTTTCTTGCAGCTTTCGTCAGTCTCGTCCCTTGCCACTTCTTCAGGGGCGTCGGTTTTTGGCTGGGCGAACGCCCGCCCGGCGCCGCGGATCGAGCAGGAGGCTGGACGTGCTCCGAATAAGAATATGCAGACAGCCATCCGTGAATTTCTAAACCGCCAAGGGAGTGAGACGATTCCACAGAGTCCAGACGAAGAACAAAGACTAAAACAAAAAGGGGGCATTTCTGACAAGCTTTGAAAAACCCGTGGCTGCGATTCAGACAGTAAGAAACCAGGCTGGGCAGCTGACCCGCGGTCGGTGTGTCAACCGGTCTGCCCGATCCGTCAACAGCGCTTTTGACGGCCTTTCCGACGCCCAGTTGTCCTCC
>Ga0187852_1001295_pt1 | contig 23903 bp, 18 predicted proteins | sample June2016WEW_6_40_FD_134511 | JGI IMG/M metagenome (GOLD analysis project Ga0187852, IMG submission 134511) | Peatland microbial communities from SPRUCE experiment site at the Marcell Experimental Forest, Minnesota, USA - June2016WEW_6_40 | ecosystem: Environmental > Terrestrial > Soil > Wetlands...
GGGGCGACAGATCTCACGCGGGAACCACTGCCGCCCCTCCGGGGCTGAAATAACCAGGGGTGGCTCCTCGGTCCCACGGCTCACGCCGTGGGCTACTCCCTGTCGGCCCTCCGGGCCTGTATTAGCGGTGAGCGAGACCTATATTGCCTCCACTTGAGGCGTTAAATTAACGCTTATGGGGCGTTGCCCCCGGCTACTCAATCCATCCCCTGCGGGGATGAAGGCCGAAGGTTTCGCCAGATCCTTCCGCAGCCTGCTAATCCGTGAATTAACGATTGGAACGTCACGACCTATTCGTTAGCGCTTCTTCCACTGCTTCGGGGTTTCTATCGATCACTGTCAAGTAGGCGCGCACGGCGCTTTCCGGCCGCCGTCGCCCTTGCTCCCATTCCTGGAGCGAGCGCGGACTCACGGCGTAACGCCGCGAGAATTCCGCTTGTGATAAGCCCAGCTTGGAACGGATCGCCCTCACATCTACGTCCTCGGGGACCTCGACAAAACGCATGGGAAGGGCCTTCCTCCCCTCAACATGGTCAACGACTTCCTGCATGGCGGCGATAAGGCGCTTGCCCATTCGGGAATGCTTGTTCTTTTTCATTGCGCACCCTTCAAACGATTTACCATCTGCTTTAGTTGCTGTTTGTCCGCTGGCGTTAAGTCCTCCTTCACAGCTTTGGCGTAAACATCGAGAAGGTAGACAACGCCGGCTGCTGACCGGTAAAAGTAGATCACTCGAACTCCTCCGCGTTTTCCCATTCCTTGGCGGCCCCACCGGGCTTTGCGAACCCCTCCAGTACCTGGTACGACCGGGTGCATTTCCGGGTTTTCCGCGATGTGGGTTTCCATAGCGTCGCGCTCGTCCGCACGCAGCATCTTGGCTACACGCTTCTCGTAAACGCTCGTGTAGGCAATCGCCGCGCTCATTGCGTTACTATACGGCATTGACGGACAAGAATCAAGCAAATCCGAAAGTGGGCGGCGTATTGGACGGCGCACGATAGCCGCTGTACCGTATCAGCGGCTCTGCACCCGAGAATCATAACTTCTTGTCTCTTGACAAACGCGAAGTAATAGGCTACAGTGGTCAATCCACGTTGGTCGCGGAGGAGATAGCGCCGTGTAGCGCTGACCTTCAGGTCAGCAGACAGAAAGTCGAGTCAGCGCCGACGTGAAGGTCGGCGTTATTCCGAGTTTCCGGGAACAAAGCGAGAATGTCTATGAAAACAAAGGACTCGGTAAAAAAGTAGTGGGATGGCGCAGACGTTGTTTTTTGAACGTCTGCGATGCGCCGAAGGCGCAGTTGGTTAGACTGCACCGCTTGGTCCGACCTGTCCCTTCGGGACATCGCAGACCCCGCACATCGGGGTCTGCGCCAGCCAGGAGTGGGGTGGCTGAGAGCTGAAAACCGCTTTTTTGAGGGAACAAAGCGAGAATGTCTATGAAAACAAAGGAACGCGCCTCTGAAAAGCTACCGTGGCTCCGAACGGTGGTGATTCTGCTCCTGGCTATTGCGTGCCGGCCCCAGCCTGGATGGGCCTGGGGCGATCGCGGGCACAAGCTGGTGAACGCGGCTGCTGTGGACAATTTGCCTCAGCCGCTCCGCTCCTACTTTGAAGCGCGCAAAGTCTTCCTGGTCGAGCATGCCTCTGACCCCGACCTGCTGGCCCACGACGACGCCGCGGAACGCCCGCACCACTATACCGACATGGACGCCGACGACACTTACCCGTTCCCGAATCTGCGCCGGCAGTTCGTTCTCGAAAGAGCGGCGCCCATGTTCTGGCAGCTTCGCAACGGGGACTCGTTATGGCAAATCGAGCGCTTCACGCTGCGCCTGGCCGATTCTCTCGAGCACCGGCGTTGGCAGGCGGCGGATCAGGACGCGGTTTTCGCAGCCCACTACGCCACCGACCTTACTCAGCCTCTGCACACGGTCAAGAACTACGACGGCCAATTGACGGGGCAGAAGGGCGTGCACGCTCGCTTCGAGACCGATCTGGTGAACGCCCTGGCGGACGGCTGGCGGCTCGAGGCCCAACCCGCGGTTTTTTTGCCGGACCTGCGCGGCCGGATCTTCGAGGAGGCGGTTCGAAGCTTCAATTGCAGGAATTTGGTCTTCGCCTCCGATCGTATCGCGGTTTCCGGCCGGACCTATCTCGATCCGCAGTACAATGCGCTCTTCTACAAGCTCGCCGCACCCTTGGCCCTCAAACAGCTTTCGGACGCAGCTTCCTTCGTCAGCAGCCTCTGGTATACTGCCTGGGTTCGAGCGGGAAAGCCGCCTCTGCCGAGCAAGATTGTCGAGGCGCGGGAAGCATCTGAGCTTGGAGTAGAGGCGGCTTTACGCCGCCAGTTGGCGAGGTGAACTCGCCGCTACTTCGTCGAAGGTCACGAAATGAGGCGCAAGCGAATAGTCGTGGCGGGGATTGTCCTGGTAGCCTTCTGTCTGGGGGTTTTGGTGGGCCGTCGCACGGAGCACCCGCCTCAACCTCCGGCATCCTCTCCTTCGAGTGCTTCGAGTGCTTCGAGTGCTGCGCCCCGAGGAGAGGCGGCCGATTGCGTCGACATCCGCAATGCGGCTCCGCTGGCGGGCAAGACGGGTTGCGTTACCGGACGCGTGCTCAAGGTATTCACGTCGAGGGGGGGCAATACGTTCTTCGATTTCTGCGAGGATTATCGCAACTGCCCGTTCACCAGCGTGATATTTTCTTCCGACAAAAGCAAGTTTGGTGATGTGCAATCCTTGGCAGGAAGGCAAATTGAAATCCGCGGGGCAGTTACCGTGTACCAGGCGAAGCCCGAGATCGTTATCCGCGATCCCGAGCAGATTCGCATGGCGCCGTGACGGCTCCCCCTCTCGGCTGAGGGAGAGTCGGCGGGTGGATGGTAGCAGGACTGCTCGACTTGGGTAACCACCCCCTAACCCCCGCCTTAACGAAGGAGGGGGAACGGGTCCACGTACGTAGATGTGAAGTGGTTTGAGAGGCTGTATGCGTTGTTGCGTAGGATTGATTATCGTCGCGGCCGGCCTGTTGTCTGGCGAAGCGAAGTCCGCCGTCATATTGAGCGAGGGACAGCAGACCGCAGCGCCGGCCTCTCCCCAGCTCTTGCCGGGAGTTGCGGAGGCGGTCAACAAGGGGTTCGACCTGCTGTCGCGCCAGGACGCAGCAGGCGCGGAAGCCGCCTTTCGCCATGCCATTGAACTGCAGCCTGAACTCGAATTGGCGCACCGCGGGTTAGGCACGGCTTTGCGAGCCCAGGGCCAGGAAGAAGCGGCCGTGCGCGAACTCGAAGTGGCCACGCGCCTCGATCCTTCGGATGCGGATGCGCACTACGAACTGGCGGCCACGGCCTGGGCGCTGAGCCGGCGTCCGGCAAATTCGCAGCACGCTCGCGGAGCTCCCGGGCAGGACTACCGCGCCTTGGCCGCCGCCGAGTATAAGAAGCTGGCCGCGCTCAGGCCGCAAGACGCCTCCCTCAAGCAAGTCCTGGCAGAACTCGACCTCGAGGCGGGACGAAAAGAAGAAGCGCTGGCCGAGATGCAAGAGGCAGCCCGCGCCGCTCCGGACGATGCCGCGACCCACGTGGGCTTGGGCCGCGTCTATTTTGCGGCAGCCGAAGAAGACAAAGCCGCCGCAGAATACCAAAAGGCTTTGCAGCTCAACCCCAAGGAGGGGCAAGCGTATCTGGCGCTCGGCCAGATGCGATTCTTCGAAAAGCGATTCGCGCAAGCGGCAGAAAACTTCCAACACGCTATCGAAGTTTCCCCCAACCTCGGCGCGGCGTATGCAGGCATGGCGCAGATTTTCATGCAACAGGGCCGTTCCGCCGAGGCGCGAAAAATGCTGGAGAAGGTCGTGGCGCTCGATCCGGAAGATTGGCAAAGCCAGTATCAGCTCGCGGTCTTGATGAACTCAACCGGGGAAGTGGGGGCCGCCACGGAACTGCTGGAGAAAGTCACGCGCGCGCATCCGGATTATCTCCCGGCGCAGGAACAGTTGGTGATGGGACTGGTGCGACGCGGGGATCTCGGGCGGGCCAGCGCCAAGGCGGATGCGTTGATTGCCGGCCATCCTCAGGCGCCTGAGGGGCACCGCCTGCGCGCGCTCATCCTCCGCAAGCAGCACGACCTCGAAGGGGCGCTGGCAGAAGCTGCGATGGCGCTAGGGACGGAGCCGGACTCCGCCTCCATGCTGGCGCTCCAATCGATCTCGCTCTGGGAGCTCAAACGCAAGAAAGACGCCCTGGTGGCTTTTCGCTCCGCGGCCAAGCTCGAGCCGAAGGTGGCGACGGCGGAGGTTTTCTGCCGCCTGGTGGCGTGCGACGCCAATGATATCAGCGCGGTCAGCGATTTCCTGCGGCGCAACCGCTGGGTGCTGGCGCCTCCGCCGGAGCCATAGGCTCCACATATAGGCTACAATAATACTGACCTTCTGTCAACTGCGACTTCTTGACCCTGCCTCCTGCAACTTCGATGCAATTCGCCTTAGTGGGAGTTTCTCCTTTGACAACGCGCCTCGCTGGTGGTAGGGTTGCGCCAATGGTGCGTGTGGCGATTTCACGCGCAGGCCGCCAGGCTGTAGTTTGAACCAGCGCGAAGTTCCCATACGCTCTCCGAGGTGGCCATGCAAGGGACTATCAAGCGAATCATCCGTGACCGTGGCTTCGGGTTTATCCGCACTGCCGAGGGCCAGGAAGTATTCTTCCACCGCAGCAGCCTTCAGGGACTCAACTTCGACGCTTTGAAAGAGGGGACAAGCGTCGAACTTGAAGTGGAGAGAGGGGACAAGGGTCCTCGAGCTACGAACGTACGCTCTGGCGGAGCTTAGCGCTGCCGGAAATTACAGGATTCTCGAGCGATCACGTTCTTCCGGAGCAATGGGCGGGAATAAGCGAAATCACAGGATAGGTCTGCCTCGGATTCGATCCAGGCTGTTCCCGCCACTGCGCGAGTGTGTATAATGCTGCCTCGCGCTCCCAAGGCGCCGGCACGTATTGAAACGGCACTCAGGGCTACGATTCGACAATGCGGCGGTCACGGATCGCCGCCATAAAGCTAGGCATCCCGACTGCGATCCCTGACTATGACCGATGTGCGACAGGAAGGTATTGCGTGCGCTGGGAACTGGACCCTTGATCTGGTTAAGGTCATCGACAGTTACCCTCCAGAACACTCCCTCGCCAGCATCACCGCCGAATCCATGGGCGGCGGTGGCTGCGCGTTCAACGTCTCGCTGAACCTCGCCAAATTCGACGGCGAGCTCGATCTCTACCCTCTGGGCGTGATCGGAAACGACTCCTACGGGGACTTTCTGATCGATCAATTCCGCCCTTATCCCCACGTCCACCTCGAGCAGCTTAGGAGGACCGGCCGCGATGGCACGTCTTATACGGACGTTTTCAATGTCGCTTCCACCGGCCACAGGACCTTCTTTCACTATCGGGGAGCCAACCGGCTTTTCTCGCCTGAAGATGTCGACCTCGACAGGCTGCCGGTCGGCTGGTTTCATTTGGGCTACTTGAATCTTCTGGACGCCATGTATCAAGCGGACGAGCAGTTCGGGACTGTGGCCGCGCGGTTCCTGGCTCGTATTCGCGAACGGAACATACGGACGTCCGTCGACCTGGTGTCACTGGACAGCGATCGCTACCTGCAGATTGTTTCTCCGGCGTTGAGGTTCGCGTCCTATTGCATCATCAACGACTTCGAAGCCGAGCGACTTTCCGGAATACCGATTCGGCGCGAAAAGGCGTTGATCCTCGCGAATCTGAAGAGAATTGCCACGGCTATTCTGAGCTTGGGCGTCGAGGCGATGGTGGTGATTCACTTTCCCGAAGGAGCTTACCTCCTGGCCAAGGGCGGAGGTGAGATTCTCCAGCCTTCCCTGGAACTTCCCGCGAGCTACATCGTGGGCAGCACAGGCGCCGGCGACTCGTTTTGTGCGGGCGTGATTTATGGACTCTCGAAGGGCTGGAGCTCCGACAAGGCGCTCCGTTTCGCCGCCTGCGCCGGGGCGATGAACCTGAGCGACCTGACCACCACGGGCGGAATAAGGGCCGCGGCGGAAGTCTTCGAGATGGAGGGGAAGTTTCCTTATCGGAGGCTGCGGTAACAGCGCGCCGTTCATCGCCTCTTTCGCAGGAGACGAGCCAGTCCGCCAATCCTGTAGCGTTGCGCGTCCAACGCTTCCTTACATTCAACCTGAATTCCGAAGTTGACCTCGAGAACGGAACGGGTGTTCAGATTCTTCGAAAGTAACCCCTCACCCGGCCTGCTCCGGCTGATGAACGCGCCGGCAGCGGGCCACCCTCTCCCCACGGGAAAGGGCAGTCAACGACGATGGTTTTTCAGCCATCTCCCGTGGGGAGAGGGTGGTGAGAGTAGCGAGCCGGGTGAGGGGTTCTTTTTCAGAGAGCCTCGCAACTTCCGAATTCGGATTCAATCAGGCTGGCCGAGAGCAAAGCTCTGAGCTTCGGCGTTCCCAATCAGCGAAAACCGCAGAGCTTTGCTCCACGCCGGCCGATCTCCTTAAGTAAAGGCTTTGGTGACGCATTACACTAATGGTCGCACAGCCAAGCCGTCAGCGGCGCTGCACTCCGGGATTCGTTCACTGCACGCGCCGGGCCGGATCGGGGGCGGGAGGCGGAGGCGGCGCTACCATCAAGCCCAAACCTTGCAGCAGCATTACCGTGCGCTGTGCCGCTGCTCGCCAGACGAGTTGGCAACCTTCTCCCTGACAGTTCTGCACGTAAACGTCGCCGCCGGAATATTCCAGGCTGCAATTCTTGAAAGTGCAGTTGACGAAAATCCCGTCATCCAATACCAGGTGCTGGTTCTCGAAGATCTTGTTTTCGTGTCGAGTCATGAGAAGACGAGGCTACCACCACCCGGCTGTGTCTGCAAGCTCAGGCGGCGTGGAAAAATCACCCGCCTGTCATCCTGAGCGAAGCGAAGGATCTCCGTAGTTCCATAGGACTCATCGATTCACGTACAACTGCAGAGATCCTTCGCTACGCTCAGGATGACACATTCCGAATTCCTTCACACCTTCTCAGGATTAAAGCAGAGGCATCTTACTGGCGCTACACGGCGATGTATCGTCTACGTGGCCTGACCATCCCGCCGCTAGAACGAGAGCAACGCCGCCGCTTTGATTCGTCTCAGGCAGCCATGCCCACCGGACGCACCATCTCAACCGTAAGTTTGCGGGGTGAAGAGAGCGAGGCCTGCACCCGCGCCTTGAGTCGCACCAGCGCCTCAGCGTGAAGTTGCGATATGCGCGATTCATCCACGGCGAGCCGGGAGGCGATCTCTTTCATGGTCAGATCCTGCTGGTAGTAGAGGGTCACAATGAGCCGTTCCCGTTCGGGCAGGCGCTCCAGAGCGCGGTTCAGCAAATCGCGTTGCTCGCGGCGATAGCAGAGGTCGAAGGGATCCTCAGCAAGTTCACGGACTGCCACCAGATTCTCTTCTTTCACCGGCAGCTTGACTGCGGCTGCTGCCGTTTCGGAATGCTGCCACCCGTCAAAGCCCAGCGCGTGCACTTCTTGCGACCACCGGTGCCACACTTTGAGGCTGATCCCCAATGCCCGCGCGATTTCTTCGCCTTGCGCGGGGCGGCCCAGGCGTGCTTCCAACTCGCGATAGGCCTTTTCCACTTTTCTTACGCGGCGCCGCATGTCGCGGCTGGCGGGGTCGAGACTTCGCAGCGCGTCCAGGATGCCTCCGCGGATGCGGTGCCGGGCGTAGCTTTCAAGCCTCACCTTTCTGGAAGGATCGAATTTTCGCAGTGCATCCACCAACCCCAGAGTTCCGGCCCCCACCAGGTCGTCCATCTCCACGTGAGGCGGCAAGTGCTGCCGCATTTCGAACGCCACGCGCTTGACCAACGGCGCCATCGCCTGCAGTAGGTCCTGAGTTGCCATGTCTGATTTGCCGTTGCCGTTTCCGTGTCCGTTGCCGTTGCCGTTTCCCCCTGCTTTTCCCTTCGCTAACTGGGGAGCGGAAGCAGGGATCGGGGATGGCCCAGTTTCGCCGTTTTGAAGAGGCGACGGGCCGGTGAGGGGAGAAGCTAGAAGTACTTTTGGGGTTGAACTATGAACCGGTAACTGCCGCGACCGGCGGCCGGTGGTTCCAACTCCTGCCAATTGTCCTGTCATGACGCACCTCGTTTTTTCGTTTTGCGCCACGCGACAACCTCAGGGGGACTGCGTGTTGAGCGGCAACACTCCACCACCGGCGCAGGAACTCATTTCCTGCGCTAACCTCACGCTTACTTGGTTCGTGAGTTCGCGGCGCTGGCATTAGAAATTGCAAATGCCGTGCCAGCCCGCTGGCGGTACTGAGAAACCGTTCCCGGACACCGCCTGCCGCGTTTCGCCCGGATTACGTAGCGTAGTGTGCAGGGCTTAGCCTCGGTCCGGACGGACGCCCACCCGGGAATCACTGACGGGCAATTAACCTCGAAGTTTCAAGGGCATAGCGGATGATGAGGCGTGCCGGGAGAAAACTGAGGGCGGGCCCATTCGAGCCTCAGACCCGAAGAGCGGCGCGACGGGGGAAGCGAGTTCGAGGCCGGTCGATTTCTCGTCCGGCGAAGCATGAGTTCGCCGGCGCTTCAGCTTCAGTTCCAAATTGGAAAAGGTCCTGGCTTCGAAAATCTTGCCTGCCTCAGGGTCGAGCGGTCAGCAGATTGTCCTGATTGCAGTCGCCAACTGCGGCATCGCTTAAAGACCCCATTCAACCCAGCCGATACTAATCATGGTTGTGGGATGAGGCTGGGTGATGCGAACTGGATGCGCGCGAGAAGTGTGCAGCGACCAGAAAGCACACGAGATCCACCGCGCGCCGCCAGCCCCCCAAGAGCCGCCGGCCAATTACAAGCGGGAGCGCGTGGGCAAGCAGGCGCGAGGCCGGCCGAAGAAAGAAATAGGACTTGGGCGGGGAGACTTGTCGGACTTCTTATCCGCAAGCCGGCGTGCGCCGATGCGAGTTCCAAAATGGGAACCGGCGTCCCGATTCGGAAAAACCCAGGTGTTTGTTAGGTGATGATTATGCGGGACCGAGGCAGAACAAAACTAGCGAGAAACAAGGGAGAGGACACCGCAGAATCGCGGTCCAAGGCCCCCGAGAATCCGAGCTCACTTCCCAAGGCGCTCAGTCGGGTGGACGAATCCTCGGTCTCGGCCATGGCTCCGGGGGACGTCTTCTTGCTTGATGAAATAGGGGCGGTTAGCCCATATTCTGAGCCTGCTTTCCATGCCATTCTCGCCTGCCCGCTGTGTGGGGGCCAAGTTCTGATCTCCACCGCGCAGTATTTGGGGTTCGCACCGATTCTCTGTGCGTCCAGAACCTGCCCGGGCTTTTTCAGAATCGTTGATGACGGGCGTTTCGTTTATCTGCCCGTGAATTAATCCGCCGCAACCTCACGCTAGCGGAATCGCCCTCGCAGCGCGGGCGTCTCCCCTTCCGAGCCGTACGGGCGGTCCGTGCCAGGCTCATTGGGCCAGTCGAAAAATAGACGTTCCAGCCGCAAAACCCCCAAAGATAGCGACAGCCAACCGAGAGAATATGGCAAGCGCGCGTTTGATCCCTCGCGCCTTCACAAGGTAGTACGGGACGATGACAGGCCAAGCCACAACCAGAAAGAACCCCATGTCCCAAACGCGCAGAGTTTGTCTCTCCTGGCCATCCACCTTAACCCAGTGAATGATTAGCCCGCATTTCCAATTTGAAATCAATTTCTGAATCTTGAGGAAGCAGGAGAACGTCGTTCTGGGCGTCGCCGAGAAAGACGACGGACCGAATGAGCTCGATTTGAGACAAGCGGGTGTATACTCTCAGGCCTCGGGATGCCAAAAAGCGAATTCAGGAATTAATTGGCCGTTTGCTCAAACGAACCCAAACTGCACCTGACCAGACCGCCAAGGGAGACACCATGAGTAGCTTCACGGGCGCCATTCTCACTTTTGTCATCGCGCTCGCCCCAGCGACTGCGCACGCGGATGGCCCCAGTGGCACTCAGCGTTACGTCGAAGTAAGGGGCGCCAAGCTTTACACGCAAGTCTATGGCCGTGGAGCGCCAATTGTATTTCTACACGGCGGGATGGCCTTCTTTGACAACAGCTTCGCGAAGCAACGGGATTATTTTGCGACCTATCGCACCGTCGTCGGCATCGACCAGCGGGGGTATGGGCATAGTCCGGATGGCCCCTGGTCTCTCTCCTACCAGATGATGGCGGATGACACGGCGGCCATCATCGAGCAGCTCGGCCTCGGCCCCGTTGACGTCGTGGGACACAGTGACGGTGCCGATCTTGCCCTGATCCTCGCGCGAGACCACCCGAAGATGGTTCGTCGGTTGGTTATTTCGGGCGCGAACATCCGGGTGAATCTCTCTCCGGAGGAAAAACAGCGCGCTCAATGGTCACCTCAACAATTGGCCGGACATCTTCGCGAGGTAGCCAATAGCCTGCCGCCCTGGTTTTTGTCCGACTACTCGAGGGTCAGTCCCGACGGCCCCCAACACTGGATGACACTATTGGCGAAGTCCTACGACATGTGGCTTCAGCCCGTGGTGATCGAGCCCGCCGACCTCAAGAAGATATCCATACCCGTACTCGTCATGGCTGGCGACCACGACTTCACCTCCGTCGAAGAAAATGCCGAAATATTCCGAGCTCTGCCGAACGGGCAACTTATCATTGTGCCAGCGAGCAACCACGGAACGTTCAACAAGCGACCGGAGCTGGTCAATCTCGCAATACGCGAGTTTCTGGACCAGCCCAATGATAACGCCCCATCACACTAGTTCGGTGGCGAATCGCTCGACGCTCTGCCGCGACTGCGGCGCTAGTGGTAGATTATCGGTCGGGCCGGAAGTTCAAAGTAGGAATTCCGGATTAGACAGGAGAAAACGATGAGCTGGACGAATTCTGACGGTGCGGGAACACCTGAATGTCGGGCCAAGCACGCGCCTCGTTCTAGCTCCGCAGCGGCCAGCAGCGCAAAAATCAAAATGGCCCTGAACCTCGCACCAAATGACGAAGCCCTCATGGTGAGACCGCGCTTTCTCTCTTAGCCTGCGAGCGGTTCAATGTATACACCCCTCGCGGGTTTCCAGGCTCCTCGAATGGCAACTCGCGGGTTCGCCAAGTCAATAGCTGCACATCCGAATAGCAGGCCCGCGCTACCCACTATTCGACGAGAGCGGAATTGGTTTATGCTGGTGCATCACCAACGGAGGTTCACTTGAGTCGATGCCGTTCTGTCGTTCTATGTGCTCTTGCCGCGTGCGCGGCAGCGAGCTACGCGGGCGCGCAACAGTACTCGCCGGCGTTATACCAGGAGATGCGCTGGCGCCTGATCGGGCCGCATCGCGGCGGCAGGACGCGCGCGGTGGCTGGCGTGCCGAGCCAGCCCAACGTCTTCTACATGGGGCAGGTCAACGGAGGTGTCTGGAAGTCGGACGACTACGGCCGGACTTGGAACCCGATCTTCGACGACCAGCCCACGCAGTCGATCGGCGCCATCGCCGTGGCTCTTTCGGATCCCAACGTAGTCTACGTGGCGAGCGGAGAGGGCTTGCAAAGGCCGGATCTCTCCGTGGGAGATGGTATTTACAGGTCTGCCGACGCCGGCAAGACCTGGACCCACCTCGGATTGCGCGACGGGCAGCAAATTCCCGCGCTGGCCGTTGACCCCCGCGACCCGAACCGGCTATTTGCGGCGGTCCTCGGCCATCCTTATGGCCCGAACGAAGAACGCGGCATCTTTCGGTCAACAGACGGCGGCCGGACTTGGCAGAAGGTCCTTTATAAGGACGAGAACACGGGCGGCTCCGACATCGAGATAGACCCCTCGAATCCCGATGTGCTTTACGCCTGCTTATGGCGAGCACGCCAGGGGCCCTGGGAGGACAGAAACGAATATGGCGGCGCGAGCGGCGGGATCTTCAAATCCACCGACGGGGGCAACACATGGAATAAACTCGCCGGCGGTTTGCCCGATGACCTGATGCAGGCCTACGTCGCCATCGCACCCAGCAACCCCCAGCGGCTTTACTCGAGCCTGGCTGACGCTCACACGACGCACATCTACCGTTCCGATGACGCCGGCGAGCATTGGACTCAAATCTCGACTGACACGCGTCCCGCAACGCGCATTGGCGGCGGCGATCTGGCGATCCCCGCAGTCGACCCGAAAAACCCTGACGTGGTCTACACCGCCAGCATCGTTTGTTGGCGCTCGACTGACGCGGGGAAGACGTGGACTGGCATTCGCGGAGCGCCGGGCGGCGATGACTACCAGAACCTTTGGATTAATCCCAACAATCCCAACACGATTCTGCTGGTGAGCGACCAGGGCGCCATCGTGACGGTCAATGGCGGGGAGACTTGGAGTTCCTGGTACAACCAACCGACGGCGCAACTCTATCACGTTATCGCCGACGATGCGTTTCCCTATCGCGTTTACGGCGGCCAGCAGGAGAGCGGTTCGGTGGGAATTTCGAGCCGCGGCAACGACGGCGAAATCACTTTCCGCGAGTGGCACCCGGTGGGCGTGATTGAATATGGCTACGTCGCGCCTGATCCGCTTCATCTGAATATTGTTTATGGGGGCGGCCGCAGCTCAGTGTCAAAGTTCGACTGGATGACGGGACAGGTGCAGGACGTAACACCGATTGTGTTGCGGGGCGACGAGTATCGCACCGATCGCACCGAGCCTGTCATGTTCTCTCCCCTCGATCCGCACCTCCTCTACTGCGCGGCCAACGTGCTCTTCGAGACTCGCAACGGCGGCGTTTCGTGGCAGACCATCAGCCCGGACCTGACCCGGCCTCATCCGGGTATCCCGGCGAGCCTGGGCGACTTGGCAGCCAAAGACGAATACGCAGCCAAAGTGCGCGGCGTCATTTATGCCCTCGCCCCGTCGTTCAAGGACATCAACACGCTTTGGGCCGGAACCGATGACGGTCTCATCTGGATCACCCGCGATGGGGGCAAGAACTGGAGCAACATTACGCCTCCCGAGTTGATACCCTGGAGCAAAGTGACGCAAATTTCGGCTTCGCACTTCGACAACGACACCGCGTTCGCCTCCATCAGCCGTTTCCGGATTGACGATCTGCACCCTTACATCTACCGCACGAAAGACGGCGGGAAGACTTGGCAAAAGATAGTTACGGGATTGCCGGACGCGGGCCCGGTAGACACGGTGCGCGAGGATCCGGTGGCGATGGGATTGCTTTTTGCCGGAACTGAGAATTCCGTGTGGGTGTCCTTCGACAACGGCGATCGTTGGCAGTCTCTCGAACTGAACCTCCCCCACACTTCCATGCGCGACCTGTGGATTCACAAGGACGACCTCCTGGTGGGGACGCACGGCCGCTCGATGTGGGCGCTCGACGATATTACTCCTCTGCGTCAAATGGCGGCTGCGGAGAGCGCGTCTGTTTTCCTCTTCAAACCCGCCACCGCCTACCGGGTGCAGCGCGACAACTACACCGACACGCCACTTCCTCCGGATGAGCCGGCCGGCCAGAATCCCCCAGACGGAGCGATTATCGACTACGTTCTTGGCGAGGCCGCGACCGGTCCCGTCACGCTTGAGATTCTGGACGCCACGGGCAAGTCGTTACGCCGCTTCTCGAGCGATGATAAGGCGCCGTTCACTCTTGAGTCGCTCAGGCAAACGCTCGGCATCCCGATTTATTGGGTGCGCATGCCGAGGATTCTCTCCAGTCCGCCGGGCATGCATCGGTTTGTTTGGGATCTGCGCGGCACTCCGCCGCAATCGTCCGAATACGGCTATCCGATCTCGGCCGTCCCTCACGACACCCCGCGCGAGCCCTCGGGACCCCTCGTGCTTCCCGGAAGATATACGGTGCGGCTGACTGCCCAGGGAAAGACTTTAACTGCTCACCTCAACGTCCTGATGGACCCGCGCGTCTCGACGCCCGCCGCAGGCTTACGACAGCAGTATGAGGTTGAATCCCGTTTGGTGACGATGATTAACGAGAGTTTCGAAGCGCGCGCCGAGTCGAGCAGTCTTGACCGTCAACTCGATACGCTCACAAAGCAGGCGCAGGGTTCTGTGGCGGATTCGTTGAGCGCGTTGCGCACGAAGCTGTCTGCGCTTGTGGGAAGCCGCCCCGGACGCTTCTCACCGGGTCCTCCAGGGACGACGCTTTCTCGAGTCGCAGGTGAAATAGGAGGACTGTATGGCCAGGTGGGAGGGGCAGACGCCGCCCCCACAGCCACGCAAATGGCCGCATTTTCAGCCGTCGAGAGAGAGTATGGCGAAGTAATGGGGCGTTGGAAAGCGATTAAGTCAACCGACCTCCCGGCGCTCAACCGGCAATTGAGCGCCGGCGGGCTTACCGCAATCAAAGTGCAAGCTGAGCCCGAGCCGGCTTCCGAGTCCGAAAATGAGGAGTGAGCGGTCTCCGGCGTCACGAAAATGCCCTCGTCCCCTTAGGGAAGAGGGTGGCCCGCGACGGTGTTTTGACCAGCCCGTCCGCTGACGGATGTAGAGCGGGCGTCCCGCCCGCTGTAGCGGGAGCGTCCCGCTCCCGCGCGCGGGCAGGATGCCCGCGCCCCCGCGGGCGAGACGCCCGCGCTACGATTTTCTGCATCCTGCCGGAGGTTAGTTGTTTTTCGGCGGCTCATCGGTTTTCGCTTGAGGTCGCTTCAACCCTTCACCCAGCCGTATCACGGCAGCCGCTGCAACGTATTGAACGGTATCCTTCTCATCATCCATCGCAGGTTCAATCGTCTTCAAGAGTCTCGTATCGCCTCGCTCGGCAATAGCCTTCAAGGCAGCGATGCGGACGGGAAAACTATGATCGGAGACGGCGTCGATGAGCGCGGTTCGCGACTCGGGATCGGGATCCTTGGCAAGCACCTCCGCCGCCGCCGCCCTTATTGAGTCCGAACCACTCTTGGTGATCAGCTTATACGCGGAGACGCCAATTCCCCCAAAGGGCACAAAGCCCAGTCCTGTTTCGACTCCGAATACGGCCAGCTTTTTCGGATCGTCCAACTTTGCGCGTTGCTCGGCAATCAACCCGCGTCCGGCTTTGCGCTGGCCGGTCAGTACGGCGTAGTAGACGTCATAGGCTTCATGATCGTGCATGAGCAGCAGCGAATGAGCGGCCGACAGGACGACGACAGGGTCCTTGTCTGACAGCGCTTCGGTCAACTTAGGGATCGAGCGCGTGGAGCGCATGTCCCCCAGCCCTATGGCCGCGGCGGCTCGCACTCGAGGGTTATCGTCGCTCAGGGCTTTTTCAGCCATCGTCCGAGCCCGGACATCGCGCGGCAGCAGTCCAAGCGCTTCAACAGCGTCGGCGCGCTTTATGGCGTTCTTCTCTGCCACGCCGGAGTCCAGGATATTCCATGCCTTTTCCTTGGGCGTTGTCGCCGCGCGAAGACCACTCGCCGCGAGCAAGACCAAACCCAGCGTAAGGAGTGACGCCGCGCAGATTCCTTCGCTCCTCCGCGACGCCGGTCCTGTCATGGACCAATCATCGAAGCCGCCTTGGCCAAGAACGTTTTCGAGTCTATTCATGCGCCCGCACCTCTATTGACATGCATCGTAAGGTCCAGATTCCCATCGTGCCCGCTAAGTGCACTTTGATTACCGGGCGAACCTGTTCGTTGGAACCGGAAGGGCGGGGCTTCAGAGTTTGTGTGAAAACTCGCTTTGAATGTCATTCCGAGGAGCCGCAGGCGACGAGGAATCTCGCTCTGCCCTTGAAAACATTCAGAGCGGGATTCCTCGCGGAGTTTACCCTGAGCGCCCAGAGCGAGATTCCTTCACTTCGTTCAGGACAGGCTCTTCGCTGCGCTCAGGATGACAGCGAAGGGCTCGGAATGACAGCCTAAATAGGTTTTCACACAGACTCCAAAGCCCCGCCCTTCCACGGGCCATTAGGAATTGCGCTCATTAAACCAACTAAGCATTAACCCTCGTAGCTGTTCTGAAACGCCCCACTACTTCAATATTACATCAGGTGGAAAAAATTGGATTGCGCATCGAAACCCGTTAAAATATTCCGAGTGTCACATACCATGCTCAATCACTGTTCACGCGGGCGGCTAAGCATTCGAGTTCGGGTCAGCCGTGCCCTTTTCTTGGCATTCGCCCTGGCACTGCTATCCTCGGCCGCACAGGCGCAGGACCCGCGAGGCGCCATTGTCGGCGTCGTCGAAGAATCGACGGGCGGGCGGGTCCCAGCGGCCACCATTGTGGTTCGTGCGGAGGGCGCTCTCCTCGAGCGGCAAGCTACCGCCGGCACGCTCGGAGACTTTCGCCTCGATGGGCTTCCCCCGGGCAGCTATCAGGTCGTCGTCAATGCGCCCGGCTTCGCGGAAGCCCGGGCCGAGGTGACTGTCGTCGTCAGTTCTGTCGAAGACATTACGGTCACAATGCGTGTGGCGAGTTTGACGCAGAACTTGGAGGTGAAGAGCCAGGCTTCTTCTATCACGACCCAGCCGGTCGATGTCACCGGAACAGCACATCAGGGCGCCGTCTCCGCACAGGACCTACAGGAAATCCCGCTGGCGCATCGCAGCTTCGCTAATATCGCCTATCTCATTCCCGGCACCGAGCCCGTTGAGCCGTCCGACCCCACGAAGGCGCGAATCACCGCCGTCTCTTTCGGCGGCAGTTCCGGCCTCAACGTTCAGCTCTCGGTTGATGGCGTCGACAATTCCGATGATTACATCGGCGGCTTTCTCCAGAATTTCTCGCCTGACACCATCCAGGAATTCGCCGTCCGCACCTCTCAGGAAGATGCGGATACCGGACGCACGACGGCAGGCTCCGTGGTGATCGCCACCAAGCGCGGCACCGATCAGTGGCATGGGGACGGGGCATTCTATGAACGGGCGGCGAGCCTGAATGCGCGTTTTCCGATTGACAATCCCGCTCCTGATCCCAAACAGCCTTTCTCGCGCCAGAATTATATCGGCGCCATCGGCGGGCCAATCAAAAAGCAGAAAGTCTGGTTCTTTTCCTCCCTCGAAGCTGTTCACGAGGACGCGAGCGTCGCTTACAGTCCCGCCAGCGTCACGCAATTCGATGCTCTGGCATCGCTCGCGGCAGAGGGATTGATTCCCGGCGCAAACTCCATCGTGGTGCCGCCCTACGTGCACGTTCCCTTCCGCGATTACCTGGGCACGACCCGTTTCGACTGGACGGGGTCGCCCCGCTCGCAATGGTTTCTGCGGGCGGCAACCGACAATTACAACACTCGAAACGACCTCGTCCAGCAGGCCACGTTGCCCTCGACGGGCGCTACCTCGGTCTCGCGCTATTGGAGCTTCGCCCTCGGCAATCAATTCTCCTTCAGCTCAACTTGGTTGGGATCGCTTACCCTCGGCGCCGGCCTCCTGCACCACACCGAAACGCGCAACGCCAGCCTCGGCTTCGCCCTGGCATTTCCGTTCAGCTCGACCTCGAGTTCCATTTCCGGGTTTGAGACTTTCGGCGACAACCAATTCGTTACCCCCATCACCGCCTTCCCGGTGCTGCGCAACCAGGAGAAATACCAGTTCCGCTATGACGTGAGCCATGTTTCCGGACGCCATGCTCCGCGCTTCGGAGTGGACCTCATCCACGAACCCGTGATGAGCGGCGCACTGGCGGGGACGGCGGAGAATCTTACCGTCTTTCCACTCAATCCGGCCGTCTATCTTGGCGAGCCTCAGCAGTTCTCGCTGGATCTTTCCTGTGGACCGACGGCCACGCCAGGCGCGACTTGCGTGGACACACCCGCCGCGAATGGCAGCTTCTCGCAGAACCTCGAACGGGTGGGGTTTTACGCAGAAGACTCGTGGCACCTGAATTCGCACCTTATCGCCAATTATGGCTTACGGTACGACACGACGTTTGGCCTTCTCGAAGCCTCGGGCCGCTCTCAATTGCAGGACCCCGCGTTCTTGACTCTCCGGGCTTTGCAGATTCCCCTCAGCAACGCTGCGCCCCATGACTACCGCGGCGCCGTCGCACCCCGCTTCGGGATCGCCTACTCTCCCGGGCATAGCGGAGCCACGGTGATCCGCGCCGGGTTCGGCAAATACTACAACGACCTCGCGCAGAACGGCTGGGTGACGGCTTTCCAAGCGGTCAATGAAGCCCCCGGCAGATGCATCAACATCGGCGATCCCGGATGCATTCCTGGCGCGGCCGCGGGCGGTGCGGGGGCTCTCATCGATCCGCGCTACAAGACGCCGTATGCGCTTCACTCGAGCGCCGGCATCCAGCACGCTTTTAACTCGAAATGGAACTTGGCCGCCGATTGGGTCCATGAACAGGGAGTTCATTCCTACGCTCGCTACCAGTACCAAGCCGGATTCACATTGTTCTCGCCGCTGTTTCCCGTGTCGGACTCAACCGACCAGATGAACAATGTCCCCAACTTAACTGTGTTCCGTTCCGACAATCGTTCGCGCTATGACGGCCTGATGATCCACCTGCAAGGGAATGTTTCAGGGCGGTTCAACCTGGTCGCGAACTACACGCTTTCGAAGGCCAAGACGTGGGGCTGCGTGCTGGGCGAGCTTTTTGACTACGTTGACGGTGTGTGCGACCCGCTGCACGCTTTCGGCCCAGGCGACTTCGGCCCCTCGGGTGAAGACGTGACGCATCGCCTGGTGGTGGCCGGCATCTTTCGCCTTCCGGGCGGGTTCGAGACCTCGCTGCTCTCGCAGGCGGAAAGCGCCCGGCCTATCACTCTCACCACGCCGGTGGACGTAAATGGCCTTGGAGATTCGCTCGATGATCGCGCCGTGGTGAACGGAGTCGAGACAAGTCTCGATGAGTTTCGCGGAACGCCTTATATCCAGGTCGATATGCGAGTCAGCCGGCCGTTCAATGTGCGCGAGGGCTGGGTGGTCATGCCCTTCATCGAATTCTTCAACCTCTTCAACCGGAACAACCCCGGCGCCAACTACGTCACCAACCTCGCCGCCCTGCCCACGCCTGTTAACAACTTGTCCAATGCCACCGCATTCTGCCAGAACTCGGCCTGCACCGAGACGACGCCAATCACCAGCCCCAAACATCTGCTCGTTCCTTCCGGAGCGCTGGGAGATTTCTTCGGACCCGGCACCACGGTGGGTATCCCCTTCGCCGCACAGCTTGGCGTGCGGGTCACGTTTTAGCCGTGCTTGCGACTGCCCAGACCCTCGTGGCTGGGAGCTGCTCTGCCGCACCGCCTTGCGAAAAGGAGGGCAGGGATTAACAGGCATAGTGTCCGTGTCGAGGGTGGCTTGACAAACTGTCGTTGGCGGGATCATCCCGAACCCACAAGCCGACCGTTCCCCACCTGTCATTCTTTGTTTTCATAGACATTCTCGCTTTGTTCCGCCGTTTTCAATGCCTCCAACCGGTTTCACGCCAAGGCGCAAAGACCGCGGAGGACGCAAAGTCGCACCACCCCCTTACCCCTCCTCAACCGAGGAGGGGAGTTTGGGGTTCCCCTCCTTCGATAAGGAGGGGTCAGGGGTGGTTGATTTCCGGACCGGTCCTTTGTTTTCATAGACATTCTCGCTTTGTTCCGCCGATTTTGAAGATGACGATTGCTCCGACCTGAATTCCGTGGACATTGTGCCTATGTCGCATCCCAGCGACCCCCGCACCTTCCTGCGACACTTTCCGGATTCTCAGAAGGGTTTCGATCCAGTTCGTTCCAACGGCATGCGTCCATCAGGCGACCTTGAGAATCTGGGGAGGCAACATGGAAAAGGGAATATGGGATAAGGACTGTGAGAGACTCTCGATCGGGATGTTTCCGGCGGAGACTGACCTTCTGTGCAACCTCACCATTCGACTCTAAACTATGATGTAGCATTTGTCAAGTACCTAGTAAGTTAATTATACCGAAGATATCATCTCGCGCTGATTGGCGCCAGGAGAAGTCCCGACCATTTGCTGCCAGCGCGCAGGAGTACGAGGAGCCTATAGAGCACTGCGCGAAGAGCGAAAACGGTTCAGTCCAAAAGGGGCCTGAACCTTTTCTTCTTACACGCTTTTCTTGCTCTGCAAATTTCACCGTGGACTGACCCGCTGTTACCAAGGTTTTCCATTTCCCTGATGGCAGCGATGGACGGCAATCATGGAGTCCTTGCTTTTCAAGGCGCCGTCGTCATATTCGACGGGAAGGGCGTTCACAGGCACAATCTGGCAGAGGTAGTCTGAAGGGCTGCTCTCCGTTGTGGCCTTGCATGCAAGTCGATTCCGCAAGTGCGCATGTGCGGAACGGAATCGCATCGGAGTTGCGCGTAGGAGACGAGGGAGCCGAAGTTCGCGGGTAACCTCACGGTGGGAACTTCATGCGGCGGAGGAGGTCCTGGAAGCGCAAGTCGGAACGGATAGGGTCGAACGTCGGGTCCGCTTTGAGGTTACTCATGTCGTTCGAATGTGCCTGGTAGGCTTTCTCCAACCATGCGAAGGCTTGATCCTTCTCCCCCAGACCTATATACACCAGAGCTATGTCGTATGGTGCGACGTACCTCCGCTTCGACCACTGCTTCAACTGCTCGATGACCTTCAGCGCCTGGGCCTTCTTTCCGGCCAGGCCATAGGTGTATCCGAGGTGGCCTAAATACAAGGGGCACTCCGGAAACAGTGCCACAGCCTTCTCATGCTCGGCGATGGCCTCCTTAAACACCCCCTTCCCCCTATAGGATAGTCCCAGGATGAAGTGCGCAAAGGTGCTGTCCTCCAAGTGGAAAATCTCGATCGTCTTTCGTACTTGCTCTATCGCCTCGTCGTACTGGTGGGACATAATGAATATGACTCCCATTTCCAGACGTGGGAATGAACTCAGGGGGTCGATCTCTTGGGCCTGCTTAATCTCAGCCCTTGCCTCGTCGAATCGCCCGAGAAATGGCAAGAAGCTGCCATATCTCGTATGCGCCTCTGCATTGCTGGGATTGAGTTGAAGAGCGCGTCGATATTCGCTGTCGGCGCCAGTCCAGTCCCAGTCAAAGCGGAGCTTTGCCCAGCCAAGCGTCAGATGCGCGTCCACAAGGGTGTCATCAATCTCCAGAGCCTTCATCGCCGCCGCTCTGGCTTTTGGATAGCTCTCCTGCGGCGAAATAAGCTCGTCGTTCCCCAGATCGCTGTACGCGCCCGCCAGCCCGGCGTATCCCATGGCGAAGTTAGGGTCCTTTTCGATGGCCTGCTGAAAATACTTGATCGCAATATGATATGTGCCGGGGGACATCGCGTCCCGGCCCTTCATGTACGCGTCGTAGGCCTCGGAGTCAACTCCTCGCCGGGTGGCCATCCGGGCTCGCTCCTGGGGCGTCAATTTGATCCTAATCTCCTCGGCAATCGCCCGCGCCACTTCGCTTTGCAGGTTCAGAACATCGCGCCCGTCGCGCTCATAGCTTTCGGCCCAGAGGTGGCGGTCGGTCCTGGCTTGAATGAGTTGGGCCGTGATCCGAACGCGCTCTCCCGAGCGCATTACCGCCCCCTCCACTACGGCGTCCACGTTCAACTCTCGTGCAATTTCCGGCGTCGACTTGCGCTTGCCCTTGTATAGCATTACGGAGTTCCGCGAAATGACGCGCAAGGCGCTGACCTTCCCCAGCTCGGTGATCAACTCGTCGGTCATACCGTCAGCGAAGTACTCCTGGCCGGGGTCACCCGAGAGATTCTCTAACGGTAGGACCGCAAGGGAACGAATCTGCAGGGGCGGTTCGCGAACCGCCCCGACGGACCGTAAAACGCGCTCGCGCAGGCTCGCGACGCTTACGACGAGAAGGATACCTGCGCCGATTGCCACCATGAGAGGGACGGCAATAATCCAGAATCGTCGGGGCATGCGGCGCGTGCCCCGTGCCTCTGCAGCAGCGGTCTCTGAACGCCGTTCCGCCGCCGGTGAGGACACCGGCGCTGCAGTCTCTAGCGGCGCGATAAAGCGATAGCCGCGTCTTGTCAGCGTCTCGACGTATCGAGGCTCATCCGCTGAGTCGCCCAACGCCCTGCGCAGCGTGTTGACTGCCGCGTTGATGCTGTGCTCGAACTCCACAATCGTGTCGCGCGGCCACAGCCGCTGCTGCAACTCCTCGCGGGCGATCAGTTCGCCCGGACGCGCCAGCAGCATGGACAGTACTTCCATGGGCTGACCGGAGAGCTTGATCTTGAGCCCATGCTTACGCAGCTCCAGCGTTTGCCGGTCAAACTCGAAGGCCTGGAACCGCACCAAGCGTGTAGGGGAACTAATCTTGTCCATGGCACGAGGCAGCCAGCAGCGGGGATGCGACCGAATCTCATCCGGCAGGACCGACGGGCTGCCGCTCCTTCCGGCTTCGACGTGGGCTGCAGTCTAACGCCCTTTTCAGTTCAAAGTCAATTCAAGCACTTGAACCGGCCGTTCCCGCCCTCGACGTATCCCTACCCATGCGTAAAACAGCGGCCCAGAAACCAGGCTCGGTTGACACTCGCATGTTCGAAGCCGCCCAGAGAGGTTTTAATACTCATCCCCCCAGAGCCTTGGACTTCTAACCACCACCCTGTCAACAGGCTAGCGCTTTACCTATTCTTGCGACAACTTTGACTCGCCTTGCATTGAGGTAGTAGCCGGGCCAAACGAAAGTGGCGCCATCTCGCAAGCCGCGGAGGTGACGCGTGAACCCATCAGGAAGTTTCCGATACTCCTATGGCCTGGTTGCGGGTTTCCTCTTGAGCGTGGGGTTGCTGGGACACGCTGAGTCGGGGTACGGGCGAACAAAGCCCGACCCTGAAACACGATCGGGACTGAGTATCAACGTGCGGGTTCACAACTACGCCCCGCTATCAAACGAAACCCTGACCCAAGCCGAGATCGAAGCAGCAGAAATCCTTGGCAAAGCAGGCATTGAGATCACTTGGACCAACTGCGACACCACGCGCAAGGATCTTGGCGGCGCGGCCGAGTGCATTCAGTTGCCTGGGCCAACCACCTTGTTTGTGAGAATCCTCCCGTGTTTTGGAGTCATCCCAGGAACCGACAAGCAAACCATGGGCTTTGCCCTCGGAAACCTCGCCAGCGTCTCCATCCGTCGGGTCAGTGAAGAGGCGGCAGAGTTTGAAGTAAAACCGTACGAAGTGCTCGGCCCCGCCATCGCGCACGAACTCGGCCACCTGCTGCTCAGGCGGCGGGGACATTCTCCCAGTGGGATCATGCGAGCTCGCTGGCGACGGGAGGACTACGAACGCGCCCCACTTGGTGCCTTCAAGTTTACTGCCGAGCAGGCCAGATCGATCCGCGCTGAGGTCGCCATGCGGGTCCGAGAGCAAGCGGCAGGCGAAGTCGTGGCCAAAACAGCTCCAGAATAGCGTATTGTCACTGCGTTTCGAAGAGCCCGTTGACCTGCTCTGGGCAATTCGTCCGTCACGGTAAGTCCTGAAAGCGCGGGCCGTGCCAAGGCTCTACTGCGCAGAGTCGACCGCGAAGTGGCTCCGGCAGCAGACAAAGATTCCCCCAAGGGCTCCTGTGCGCATCAGGGGTGCTGAATGGACACAGAATGGATTGGGAACGATAAGTCGGCATCCCGTCTAATGAGCGCCCCTCAACTGGCAAATACTGCCCTACTCGCAGAATTGCAATCCCTGGCCCTTCAGAAGTCCCGCACGCGGAAGTTTGCGCCGGCTGGCGAAGGGGGAAGCCCCATAAGCGTTTACTTAAGGCGCCGGGACTTCGAAAGCCGCGGAGCGGCGCCAGAAAGTAGCCCACGGCGTGAGCCGTGGGACGGAACGTGGCGTTAATATTCACAGCCCCGGAAAAGGGGCGACAGATCTCGCGCGGGAGCCACTGCCGCCCCTCCGGGGCTGAAATAACCAGGGGTGGCTGCTCGGTCCCACGGCTCACGCCGTGGGCTACTCCCTGTCGGCCCTCCGGGCCTGA
>Ga0187852_1001313_pt1 | contig 23754 bp, 18 predicted proteins | sample June2016WEW_6_40_FD_134511 | JGI IMG/M metagenome (GOLD analysis project Ga0187852, IMG submission 134511) | Peatland microbial communities from SPRUCE experiment site at the Marcell Experimental Forest, Minnesota, USA - June2016WEW_6_40 | ecosystem: Environmental > Terrestrial > Soil > Wetlands...
CCGCCCATACCGCACCTCTACTTCCCATGTGCCATTCGCACATGCGATCTTTGCATTCAGCTATGGAGAAGTATCGGTCCTGAAATTAAACCGCGAAAGATGGGTTCACCGGACGCGTACAAAAGCATATGGACTGAACTACACACAGATCGGGCCGGGTGCTATGCTTGAGAGAGTGGAGTTGAAAGGTTCGCAGGGTGCCCGACTCCGGCGTCCAGGTTGCCGGTAGTGTCCTAAGTTGGCCTGTAACGCCGGCTTCCAGCCGGCAATGGAGCCGCCAAGATGGCGGCGCTACGGCCAAATTAGGACAGCACCAGGCTGCCAGGTGGCTTGGCCGGAAAGCACTCGCGAAGGTGGTTCAATCCAACGGACCGAAGAGAAAAGGAACAATCATGCGGAGAAACCATTACGTCATCAAACTGGCAGTTGGACTCGCCATCGTCACGTTGGGGTGGGTTTCCGCTCCGGGACTGCGCGCACCGTTACCGTGGGCGCCGATGGAAAACGGAGGGCGCCTCGGAATGGCCGCCGGCATCGGTAGTCCGGACGACGCGGCGGTCCGTCACTTTCCTAAGCTTCGAATTCGAGCTAGCAACCGGCATTTGCTCGAGGATGAAAACGGGAAGGCGTTTTTCATGGCCGGCGTATGTCCGCAGAACATGGTTCATTGGAGCACCCCCGCTCAAATGGACGCCTATTTCGCGGACCGGCAGGCAAGGCATTTCAATTTTGCCTGGGTCGTGGTCAATGGATTTGACTTTCCCGTCGCTGGCTCTGAGAAACCTTCAACAAATCCCACTGATGCTCACGGGAATTCGATGTTACTCCACGGTATGAGCTGGAACCCGCAGAATCTGAATCCCGCCTACGTCGCGTCGGTTGACGCCATTGTCAAGTCTGCGGCAAATCATGGCATATACCTGTTTCTGGATCCGTTCAGTGTTGGCTATGATCCTGGGCCCACCGGCTTTGATCCTTCCCGGCATTCAAATGACGAGATGCGACAATGGGGTGAATTCTGGGGCAACCGCTACAAGAACTACTCCCATATCAATTTCGTCATGGGAAATGACAAGCTGGTTTGGCCTCAGGTCGACAGCGTTGTGGACGGTCTCAAGAAGTACATGCCGGACCGGCTGATAACCACCGACTGGATCGCCGGTCCGCCGGATTACAATAGCGACGTGACGGGTCCTCGGAAGCTCTATGATTTAGGTCATCGATGGGTCAATTTCAACGCCTGGTATCAATACCACGCTCCACAGTGGGCTACCTGGTATCACTACAACATGGCTGGCCCGGTGATGCCGACGTGCATATTCGAGACTTTCTACGAACACTGCGATTACGGACATCCGAAGCCCAGCCCCGCAATCCCCCGATTGATGAGGGAAGAGGAATGGGGAGCGGTGTTGAACGGCGGCTCGGGGATCGGCATTCTGGGATCACCCGACGATGTCGAAGACCCCATGCGTTGGCTGGGGAAAACCCCGGGGGTGGAGCAAGCCGAGCACTGCACTACTTTCTTCATAGCCCGGCGCTGGTACGAATTGATTCCGGACTGGTCGCATACATTCCTAACCAGCCAATCCGGAACTCCCGGGAAGGATGATTTCACCTACGTTTCGGCGAGCCGCACGGGTGACGGCTCCCTGGGCGTTTGCTATTACCCCGGCGAAAGCGGCAGAAGATTCCACCTGACGGTCGACATGTCGAAGATGGGGGGCGGCGCCGGAAACTCACGAGCACGCTGGTATGATCCCACCAACGGGACCTATACCACCATCGGCGGACTGGCGAATTCGGGTTCTCACACCTTTACCACTCCCGAGGCGAATAGCAAAGGCGATGCGGACTGGGTTCTGGTGCTCGAAAAGAATTAGCCCAAATTCACTGCCTTTCGGCCGCGGGCCGATTCGTAGGCAGCGTAGACCAGTTTCAGTGTCTTCACATTGTCCTCTCCCGTGGTTTCGGCCGCTCCCTCTCCACGCAGCGCCTGCAGAAAATTGGCGTTGGTGAGGACGATGCTGGAATGGATCACGTGGTAGTCCGGGTCGACCCAGGGGTACCAAATGGGCGGATAGCGCTTGGCCAGAGTTCCCTCCTGAGTGGTCACGCGCAGCCAATAGTCTCTTGCCACCTCCGCCGTTCCCTTGTTCCCTTCCACATAGATCATGGTTTGAGGGAAATACTCGTGTTCAACGTAATTCTCCGGATAGCCCAGCTCAATTGTCACCGTGGTGCGTCCCCCCATCATCATCATCACCGTGGCGATATCCTCGCCCTTGACATCCGGATGAACTTGCTGGTTTTGGCAATAGACGCTTTGCGCCTCGCCAAAATAGAAGCGGGCGATATCCAGGATGTGGGTCCCCACGTCGGTTAGAACGAAATCCTCCAAATCTTTGATCTGCGGTTCGTTGCGGTAGACATCAAAAGCCGAAACCATGGAAATTCGCGCCCGAAAGGGCGTACCGATCACCCCGCTGTCCAGTACTTTTTTCAGTTCCCGAAGCTGCGGTTGCCAGCGCCAGTTTTCGTGAATGAAGTAGGGAACACCCGCCTCCCGGCAGGCCTTGATGTTCTCTTCCGCGATGGCCACCGAGGGCGCCATGGGCTTCTGACTGATGACCGGCACTTTGTGTGCGGCCACCAGTTTTACAAAATGACTGAGCGTGAAGGGGTAGGTCACGATATCGACGAAATCCGGCTTCTCACGCTCCAGCAATTGCTCGGCATCGTCGTAAACCGCCGGAACCCCAAACTTGGCGGCGAATCGTTCCCCTTTGGAGCGGGTTCGGTTGTAGATCGCTACGCACTCCGCTCCTTGGAGTTCCTTCCATGCCGCGAGTTGAAAATGTGCCCAGAAACCCGTTCCGAACATGGCGAATCGTAAGCGAGACATCGATTTCCTCCTCCTTCAACCGGTGAAATCACCTACTGCGGCGCTTATTCGTCCGTCGCCGTGAAACTCGAAAATCCACAGGTGTTGTTCACCCCCGTGGTTCCTTCCAGATAGTAACCGACGCCCGGGTTGCCGCCCGTAAACAGATAGTCGGAGGTTTGGCCAATCTCGACGCCGTTGATGTAGACCGTGATCACTTTTCCCTTGATGCTGGCCTTCACCACATCCCCATCCGCAACTCCGTACTGGGAGCCTTTAAGCTCTTTTAACATCATAAAGGCTCCTAAGATTCCATCCCACCTGGCGATACTACAGTAGGCTCTTGGGCTTTTGGAGCAACTGAACATGACCTCATACCCCGTGGCGTTGTGCGGCGCCAGGGCACTGCGCAGGCGCAACTCCACTTCCTCATAAACACCTTCCGGCAGGTCCTTGTTCAATCGGCGCACCGTGGCTTGGGCCGTTTGGTTGGGCCCCCACGTGCCCTTCAGTAAGGCCGTGGAATCGTCGTATTTCTCCAGTTCCGGCCTCACCCCGCCCAGTTCCGTTCCAAAGGCAAACCCGGGAGTTGTCCGGACGTTGGTCCAATCGAGCGCGTCGCTCTGGCCGTTTAACCATTTACCCCCTTCCGAAAGGGGATTCTCCGTGAGGGGAAAGTTGGTGGTGTAGGCTCCGTGCGGTCCCGGGGAAGCGGCAGCCGCCGACAGCCTGTTTACACCCCGAAATCCTGGGGACCAGAGGCCTACCACGACGCCCACTGCGATGGCCAATGGTCCGATTGCGAACTTGATTCTCCGCCCCTTGACCACCGTGAACAAGTACTGACGCATACGCCCTCCCTATTGAGAAGGTCCCTACCCCGGCGAGGCCGGGATCAACCTGGTCCGCGACAACGCGCGCTATGCTCCCTCCGAGGGGGTAGGATCTCCTACGGTCAAAGAATTGAACGCTGCATATTACCACTAAATCGTCTCAGTTAAATATATCGATATAATTGAGTGCGGGCTATGAGCGCCTCGATCTGCGGCATCGATCGCATTCGATGACATACAGCCAGCATCGGAATGAAGCGGCCGGCGCTTGGCCAATAGTCGTGTAATGGCGCTCAGAAGCACCGTAGTTTTATTACAAAAACACATGCGGACATGATAGATATATAACGATTTTGGCCCCAGAACTAACGTATCATCGTGCCACAGGGGTGTAGCCACACCTGAGGGTCGAAAACCCCGGGAGGGATTTCGAATGGGGATCCCAACAGAATTACTTCAGACGGCAGCGCCACGGAAGAGGAGCCTGAATATATGGCAAAAGCACTCAAGGCTTTGGCAATTGTCCTCCTGCTGGTAGGAGGAAGATGCTTCGGGCAAACGATCCGGCTGGATAGCAAAAACCCTCATTATTTTTCCTTTAAGGGAAAGCCGACCCTGCTGATCACTTCGGCCGAGCATTACGGGGCAGTAATCAACAAGGATTTCGATTATGTTCAATACCTGGACGCGCTAAAGGCGTACGGGTTGAATTATACGCGCATATACCCCGGTGCTTTATTCGAGACGGTAGACAAGTATATGCCGGGAAATCCCTTGGGCCCGAAGCCGCGTAGCTTGATCCTTCCGTGGGCGCGGAGTGACCAGCCTGGCTACACGCTTTGCGGCAATAAGTTCGATTTGGACAAATGGAACCCGGAATACTTCGCGAGATTGCGTGACTTCATCGCCAAGGCCGCCGAGCGAGGCATTGTGGTGGAGATATGTCTTTTTAACTCCCAGTACTCTGACACCTGGCCTATCTGCCCATTGAATTCCGAGAACAACATTCAGGGAGTTGGCAAATGTAATTTTGTGGATGCCCAGACCATGAGACACCCCGATCTGGTAGCCCGGCAGGATGATTACGTTCGAAAACTCGTTCAAGAGGCAAATGATTTCGACAATGTCATCCTGGAGATTTGTGATGAGCCGGCGCTGTTCACGCCCATCCCGGACGCCGCTCCGTGGGTCGTCCATTTTGTAGACGTGATCAAGCGTGCGGAAAGCACCCTGCCGAAGCAGCACCTGATTGGCCAGGAAGTCCAAGGACCGCCGGGAGGCCCCATTGACCTCGCCGGCAATCCCGGCGTTTCGGTGGTGATCACCCAGTACCTTTATAACTCCGGAGACGAGGAAATGGGGGGATTGAAGGGCTTGGACACTGAGTATAGTCATAACAAAGCGATTGAGGAAAACGAGACCACGTGGTATCCACCAGATTTTTCACTCATACGACCGGAGTTCTCGTATAAGGGAGACAAGATCGCCGATTCCCGCGTGGAAGCTTGGGAGTTCATGGTGGGAGGCGGCGCCAGTTTCAACCAATTAAACGGCATCTTCACTCCTGCGGACCCGGGCGGAAAGACGGCGGACAATGCTCAACTCCTGGGCGCACTTCGGAACCTAAAAAGATTCCTAGAAAGTTTCGATTTCATCAGCATGCAGCCGGACAAGAAGTTTGTAATAAGCGGCGTACCTGCCGGCGCACACTGCCGTGCCATCAGTGAGCCAGGGTACCAATATGCCGTGTATCTCCATCATAGTGAGGGTGGAAACGGGGGAAATTACGTAGCTACTCCGGGTCACTACAGCGAGAGTCTGCTACTCGACCTGCCGCAGGCGACCTATAAAATGGATTGGATTGATCCGGCAACCGGATCCGTGATTCAGTCGGAAATCGTGACGCACGATGAAGGCCCCAGGGCATTCACCACGCCCACCTATACGGTGGACATAGCTTTGCGCATCAAGAGAATTTGAGGATGCCAAAATTCCCTGCTGTGCGCGGCAGGTTGCGCCAGTTGGGAACGTGTAATCCTGAGCGCATTGTTCATGATCCTGCGGCTCACCACTGGTCATGAAAATGCCCTCTCCCCCTTGGGGGAGAGGGTGGCTCGCGACGGCGCTTTCTCGAGGCGCGCAGGTTGGGTGAGGGGGTCCGGGTTCGCCATTTTCATGGCAGTCGCTCATGCCCGTGTGCTGGCGGGCACCCAGAAACCATGAAAATCACCCGACGGTGGACCGATGTAGCGCTGGCGTCCCGCCCGCGGTCGCGGAAGCGTCCCGCTCCCGCGCACGGGCAGAGCCTGTCCTGAGCGGAGCGAAGGAATGCCCGTGCCACGGCGGGCGAGACGCCCGCCCTACGATTTTCAGAGCAGCAAAGGATCTCTGAAGTTGTTCGTAAATCGATGAACCATAATAAACTGCAGAGATCCTTCGCTGCGCTCAGGATGACACCGTTCGAATTTCTTCACACGTTCCCAGACTGCGGGAATTTATCGTGGGGAATTAGAAGAACACCTCGAGCGATCTGACAGAACGACACACCCAAGGAGGAAAAAGCAAAGTGAAATATAGAACACCACAGAATCATGCCCATCTGAGACAAGCTGCCCTACTTATGGCGGTCACGTTACTAGGATGTATTTGGGCGCTGGCGCAACCGGCTGCGGCGCCCGCCGAAAGTCGCGATGCGACTTCTCCCGCCTATCCACTCAAGGTTAGCGCCAATGGCCGTTATCTGGTCGACCAGAACAACATGCCCTTCCTGATCGCCGGCGACGTTCCTCAACCCATGGTGGGAATGATCTCCACGACGGACGCCGCGGGCTATTTCGACGATCGCCAGGCTCACGGATTTAATGCCATGTGGATCGACGTTCTGGTTGCCGGCCCCTATTACACTGAGAGTCGTGAGGACGGCGGCACCTATGACGGTATTCTCCCCTTCACCGGCCACCTCTCCGGCGGGAATGATTTGGCCCATTATGATCTTACTAAGCCCAACGAAGCGTACTTTGCTCGTGTAGACCAGATGCTCACGCTCGCGGCCAATCATGGCGTGGTGGTTTTCCTCGATCCCATCGAGACCGGCCAGTGGGTTCCGACGTTAGAAAACAATGGCCCCGCTAACGCTCGCACCTATGGCCAGTATCTGGGCAACCGCTACAAGCGCTTCGACAACATCATCTGGTTGAATGGGAATGATTTCAATACCTGGAAAACCGCTGCCGATGACGCTGCGCTCCGAGCCGTGGCAGAGGGTATCAAGTCCACTGACCCCAGGCACCTTCAAACTCTCGAGCTGAACATCTATTCCAGTTCCTCTTTCGATGATCCATCCTGGCGGCCGATTCTCACCCTCAACAGCACTTACACATATTCGCCGACCTATCTTCAAATGTTGCACAGCTACAACCAGACTCCGATTACGCCGACCTACATGGTTGAGGCACATTACGATTTGATAGATTTCGGCAAGCCGTGGGATTACGGGACGCCGGCGGTGCTTAGACGCCAAGAATATTGGACGATGCTGAGCGGGGGTAAAGGACAGCTCTACGGCAACGGTTGGACTTGCTATTTCATGCCCGGATGGAAGGACTATATCGACACCGTCGGAGTGACGCAGTTTATGATTTGGCACGCATTCTTCTCTTCCCTGCCCTGGCAGGATCTCGTTCCGGACCAAGACCATACCGTAGTAACCGGCGGACTTGGAACTCTGGGCAATCTCGACACTCGCGTCAGCAAAAGCGACTATTGCACTGCCTCCAAAACGCCGGACGGCTCTTTTGTAATCGCCTATATGCCCACCGCACGGGAGATCACCGTCAACATGGCAAGTTTGAAGGCGCCGGCAAACGCCAAATGGTATGACCCCACGAACGGAGCTTACACAACAGTCCTAGGGGGGCCATTCGCAAACACAGGAATGCGGCAATTTACCCCGCCCGGAAACAAGCACGGCGACGACGAGACCGATTGGGTCCTGTTGCTGGATGCTTCGCGTTCGACCCAGTAGCGATTTATGTCAAGAATCACAGGAAGTGAATCCCGAGGTCGGGGCCCATAAGCGCTAACTTAACACCCCGAGGTGTGTTAATGTCGGTCCGAATGAGCGCTTGTGCAGGCCCGGAGGGCCGCCAGAGAGTAGCCCACGGCGTGAGCCGTGGGATCGAGGAGCCTTCTGACTATCTCAGCCCCGGAGGGGCGGCAGAGGCTCCCACACCCGATCTGTCGCCCCTTCCGGGGCTGTGAATTTGAACGCCGCATCCGGTCCCACGGCTCACGCCGTGGGCTAGTTTCTGCCGCCGCTCCGCGGCTTCCGAGGTCCTCGGGCCTTAAGTTAACGCTTATGGGGTCGGGGCCTGGGACACGGGCCAACTCCGCTAGCTTACGCACATCGTCACGTTCTTGCCTGGGAATATGCCTGGCATGTACTTGCCCTTCGGCCCTCCCAAGAAGACCGATTTCAAAGTGCAGTATCTTTTTCCGACATTTTGTACTACACTGCTCCCAGCAGGGGTGGGCATCGAGCAGGGGGGCGATCAATGAAACGCAGGACTTTTTTTGGTGGCGCTTTTGCCGGGCTAGCTGCAACCGCTTATGGCTCAAGGTCACCTAAGCCGCGAGTGGGAGATATTCCGCAGCGAACCTTTGGGAAAACGGGCGAGAAAGTCACGGTGATCGGCCAGGCGGGTGGACGGTTTCCCCTGATTTCGTTCGAGGAAGCCAAGGCGGTCACGCAGCGCGCCTACGATCTGGGAATCAACTATTTCGACAATTCCGTAGACTATTGGGAAGGAAGGGCCGAGGAGGTGTACGGAGCGGTGCTCCCGCCTTTTCGGAAGCAAATATTTTTGACATCCAAGGCGAACGGCCGGACCCGGGAAGGCGCGGAAGCGGAACTGGCCTTATCCTTGAAGCGCATGCGCACCGACTATCTGGATCTCTGGCAAATGCATATGGTGGGGGAGAAGCGAGATGTCGAACAAATATTCGGTCCCGGCGGCGCAATCGAAGCTTTTGAGGCGGCGAAAAAGGCTGGGAAATGCCGCTTTATTGGCTTCACCGGCCACCACGATCCCTACATTCACCTCGAGATGCTAAAAGCCTACGATAAGTTCGATTCTATCTTGATGCCCCTGAATGTGGCCGATCCGGGCTATTTGAGTTTCGAAAAACTCGTCCTGCCGGTGGTGCTGGAACGTGGCATGGGCATTCAGGGCATGAAAAACTTTGGCAACTCCAAACTCATGCAGGCCTTCAACGCGAGAGAATGCCTGACCTATGTCCTAAGCTTGCCGATAAGCTGTACGGCCATTGGCTGCACAACCATTGGCCAGGTGGAAGACGACGTCCGCTTCGCCCAGCAGTTCAAGCCGCTCTCGCCCGATGAGATGAGTCTCTTGCGCCAACGGGCCCAACACATTGCGGGGCCTTACCTTGAAGATTGGAAGCGGAATACCGAGAAAGCAAGCACAAGCGACTCGAGCGCCGCGAAGCATGGGTGATTATTCCTCGGGCGAAAAGGGCACAAATATACCGTCTATTCCCGCCACCATCGAGGATCGGCTATTCGCCGCCGCCGGGCAAGGAGCGTGCGCCCCAGGGGCATGCTGGCGCGTGCCCCCGGAGCTCTTCTAGTGGAGAACGATTACCGCACTCACCAATACAGCTTTAACGCTCCCTGTGCTTCGCGTGCGAAGTTCACCTGATTCGTGATCACCCCGAAACTCCCCGAATTGAGCGTGGTGTTCGGACCCCCAAATTGGGGATGATTCAAAGCGTTATAGGTTTCGAAGCGAACCTCGATTCTCGCCCCTTCCCTCAACCTAGGTAGGGGAAATTCCTTAAATATGGACAAGTTGGCATTTTTCGCCCCCGGTTGCCGACAACTTCCGTCGGTCCTGGACGCGGTGCCCTCGGTGAAAGGAGCCGGGGTGGTGAGCACTTGGGGGTTGGCAAAGTATTGGTTCAATTTGCTGGCCCAAGAACCGGAGGCGCAATTCAGGGTGCCGATCAAGTCAGGGCGCTGCCCTCCGTAGGTAGGAAAGTTCAGTCCACCTGATTGAAGCATTAAGGCCTCGGGTCGGCCGGAGTTAAAGCGCCAGGTTCCGTTCGTCTGCCACCCACCGATGATGGCGTTAGCGACAGCATTCATCTTGCTACCAAAGGCCTTACCCCGCCCGACGGGCAGTTCGTAAGTGTAGCTGAACTGGAACACATTGGGGAGGTCGAAGCTGGAAAGGCTCCGTTCGAGCTTTAAGTTGTTGGGGTCCTGCAGCGTACTTAAACCTCCCATCCAGGTTTGGGTGCCGGAAGCGTCGTCAATCGACTTAGACCAGGTATAGGTGACCAAGAACTGGAGGCCGTGGGAGAGGCGCTTCTCAAACTTCGTTTGCAGTCCGTTGTATATCGAGTTCGCTACGGGAGGGAAGGCGCGATTGACTGACTCGAACTGCGGATAGGGGAGTTGGAGCTGCCAGGCGGGAGCGGTAGCACCCGCTAGAGGGCTGCTGGGGTCGGTAATAACCCCGTAAAACGGGTTGGGGACATAGCTCAGCAGATTGGCGAGTTGGGTCGAGTTGTAGCCTTCGACCTGTGGTCCGAGAAAGTCTTGATTTTGGAAAGCCGGGAACAACAACTTGGTACCCTTCTTACCCACGTAGCTCACGTCCAGCAGCGCGTTGCCCTTCAATTGCCGCTGCACACCGAAGGTCCAGGTTTGCTCATAAGGGGTTTTGTTATCGAGCGATGAGAAGGGTCCAGCCGCATTAAAGCCCACGTCGTTCAACAAGCCCAGGCTGCTGCCCGGCGGATGGTGCGGTCCGTTGGGAGGATAAGGATTATCGAACCTTCCCCAGGGCGTGGCGTCATCGTGGCTCTTGCTGGTGAGCCAAGGAGTGAACTCATCAAACCCCTGGAATCCGATCCCGTCATTTCCGGACGCGCCCAAGTTGCCGTTCGTGAAATAGACGCCATAACCGCCCCGGACAACGGTTTTGTCATTCATCGCATAGGCGAACCCGATCCGCGGTCCGGGATTTTTCCAAGCAGGATTATACTGGTTGCGATGGGAAGGCGAGACGAATTCCTCCCCGCCGTGAATAGTTCCCAAGCTGGTCTGGAGGGGAGAAACAACGTTCGGATCGAAATAGTTCATTCGGTTGTAGCGCTCGCTCTGGGGGGTGAGCATCTCCCAACGAAAGCCCAGGTTCAAAGTCAGTTTGTGGCTGGCCTTGAAGTTGTCCTGAACGAACGCGGCGTATTGAAACATTTGCGTGGAGACTGCCAGCGGGACCTCAAACTCACCCGATGCGGAAGGGCCGCCTATGCCGGTGACGAAACTCGCCATGGCATCTCCGCCAGTGAGCGAATCACCTCCGTTTTGGGAAGTGGCGCTGAAATCGTAGTAGAACGCGCCGACGGGGTCGCCTACAAGGGTATAGTTCGTGCGGTGCATTCGTCCCTCGCCCCCGAATTTAAAGTTGTGCTTGCCTTTGACCCAGGTGAGGGTTCCTACCAAATCATGTGAGTCCTGTCCCCCGATCGCACAGCAATAGGGTTGGGTTCCCAGGGCGTTTGGCCCAAGCGTAGGGATTCCACTGGCCGCCCCATAGTACCCGCTCATGCCGACATCCGGAAGTCCATGGAACCCCGAGATATCCATGTAAGTGGGCAGCCCCAGCGTGTTCGACGGGGACACATCCTCCTTATCGTACGGTGGATGCCCGCCAATGCCCGTGTATCGGATCGTTCCGCGCGAAAACCCATAGGTAAGGGTCAACAGAAGCGAAGGGCTGAAGGTGTGCGTGTGGTTGAGGGCGAACAAGTACGCCCCGGCACTGTAAGCTCCGAAATCACAATTATCCGCAACGTTGCCGTAGCAGTTCACTGGCGGAGTGCCGTTCTTGCCTTGAGAATACTTGATACTCGTTAAGTCCTTGTCGCCCCAACGTTGGTCAACCTTGACGTCAAACTGGTTGTTATGATCCCCGGCGGCCTCCGTTCTTCTCCAATTGAGGTAAGGGCTATACGCGGGCGACCCCACATTGAAATTGGCAGCGGGGAAATACTGCATGAACTTTATGGCAATCGGGTCGATCAGATTGCCTGGTTGATTTGCAAGTTGATAACCCGTGCCACTCAAATTCGGGTTCCCCGGGCTCGTGTAGGTCATCATGTTGTTAAACGGGATGAACCCTGAGCGGATCGGAGCCCCTAAAGTGGAGTTGTAAGTGCTGGTGTAGGGATCCCACAGTTGTCCGGCAGGAGCAGAGCACATGCCGGCGGAGTTGAACGTGCCGCCCGCGTAACCGCACAGCTCACCGAAATCCGCCGTTTTTTCCGCCGCGCTAGCTACGCCGGCACTGAAGCTATCCAGAATCGATTCGCGCAGGCCATCGTAATCGAAGAAGAAGAATGTCTTATCTTTCCGAATTGGCCCCCCCACCGTCCCGCCGAAGTTATTCTGCTGCAGCGGAGCCACGGGAATGCCAGCCTCGTTCGCGAAGAAATTGTTGGCATCCAAAACCTTGTTGCGCAAAAACTCGTAGCCGCTGCCGTGAAACTTGTTGCTCCCCGAGCGGATCACCAGATTCACGATCGTGGAACCTGAAAAGCCATATTCGGCGCTGAAGTTCGACGACTGCACGTTGAACTCTTCCACCGCATCGAGGGAGGGATTGTACATCGGCATGACAATGTTGCCGTGCGGCTCAAACGTAGACGACGTTACGCCATCAAGCAGGAAATCTGCCGAAGCGCCACGGCTGCCGCTGGAAACGAAGTTGTTAATCGGACACTCTCCACCGCTGTTACCTTGCGGAACATAGTCCGGGGAACAGGAAGGATCCACTTCCGTAATGCCCGGCGTGAGGAATGCCAGATCCGTAATCGAGCGGGTGACCAAGGGAATGTCATTGAGAAATTGCCGGTTGATCACCTGGCCGGTAGCGGCATCCTGAGCCTGAAGCAGCGGAGCATGGCCCGTGACTTCGATAGACTGATTAGTCGCCCCGACTTGGATCGAAACGTTCACCGTCACATGCTGATTCACATCGAGGACGATGTTGCCCTGGTTTTGGCTGCGGAAACCTTTGGCTTCGATGGTAAGCCGGTAGGTTCCCGGAGGGATGCTGTTGAACAAATAAGTCCCGTCGGTGTTGGTGACACCGTTAAAGGTATAGCCCTTCCCCTCATCCACCAATGAGCAGGCAGCACCCGGAACGACTGCGCCGGATTGGTCCGTAACCACCCCAGTGACGCTGCCGCTATAAAGTTGAGCGCGCAGCAAGGAAGTGACGAGCATCGTGAGACAGGGGACGGCTACAAGAAGCGTTCCCCACGAAACCTTCAATCCTCTCATGCCATTCCTCCTGATGGAGGTTCGCAGAATAAACCGAAGATCCTTTGCCGTGGTTTCGCAACGCTCCGTGAGCGCCGAAACGACAGCATGGAGGCGATCTGCGCTATGTTGTGCGAACCTCAACGCGAAGATGTGATGTGTTTACACCCAGACCGAGACGCCTCATGAATCACGCAGCCGGCACCGCAGTGTCGGCTGCCTGCAACCGTGATACCGGGGCTGGAACGAGCGCACACCAGCGCGCCGATCACGATACCTGCCCAACACTGAATTCTCGAAATCCGAACGCCATGCCCGGCAAAGACCGATCCAAATTAATCAGATGATGAACCGATTGTACAACCCAGCCGGTATAATGTCTATCATTCTTTGACATTCTTTGTTGTAAAAACACGGCGGACTCCGTGAGAGCCTCGCGGCCCGTGAAGCCCCGCCCTTCCCTGCTATTACCAGCGCCTCAACGTGGCCCGGGTTCGCGGGCGGCCGCTGCGAAGTTCAGGTTGGGTGGTGTTCTTGAAAGCCGCCGCTTCTTTCGCGGCCTTATCTGCCTCACCTAAGCGGGCGTAGGCCCGCGACAGGACCAGATGAACCGTCGCATCGTGGGGATCAAGAGTGGCTGCCGTTTCGAGCTCACTCACGGCCTGCTCAAGGCGATTGTTCTTTAACTCGAGCCTGCCCAAAAGCAGGTGCGGCTTGGCAAGGCTTTTGTCCAGGGAGACGGCTCTGTGCAAGGCCTCGTAGGCGCGTGCTTCCGCTCCGGCGTCGCCTGCTTCGGCAAGCTGGACCTCGAAAGAAGCATATTCCTGGTAGTGTTGAGCGTCCCCTGGAAACTTCTTGATCCCACGCTCGAGGGTTGCCCGTGCGGCATCGGGCATGCCGGCCGCGAACTGAATCATGGCCAGATTGAAATTCGCTTCGGGCGAATCGGGGTTTAATTCCACTGCCCGCCCGAAGGATTTGAGGGCGTCAGTCAGATAGCCGAAGTTGGATTCCGCTGTTCCCCGCAGCATCTGGGCGCGGTAGGAGTTCGGAAACTTCGCCGTCGTCTCTCTTCCCAAATCCAGCGCCGGCTCATCCCGGTGGTGATCCAACAAGACAGTGCCAAGATCCAGGTAGGTAGTTTCATTGGCAGGATCCAAAGCCACCGCCTGATCGAAGGCGTTTAGCGCATCGCGGATTTTGTCCTGCTGGGCGTAGCACCACCCCAGCACCGCGTAGAGATCGCGGGTGGCAGGTGCGGCGGCGAGGGTGTCAAGAACGGTATCCTGGCAGGCACGGAATTTTCCGTCGCGGTAGCGGGAAAATGCGAGGAAATACCCCAGTTTCGCGCGATCGGGGTAGCCAGGTTGAGCTGCGGCGAGCAACTCCTCCGCCATGGCGAAATCCTCCGCCTCGAGCGCAGTTTGGCCGCCCAAATAGAGGGCCTCAGGCGGTGTGTTGTCCTGAAGAAGGCCGCGCAAAGTTTGGCGGGCGCCTGCCGGGTTTTTGAGTTGGTAATCGGATCTCGCCAGGGCCGCGATGGACTCCGGGTGCTGTTTGACGAGGGTCGGGACGGAATCGAGCAAGCGCACCGCACTGGCAAAATGCTTCAGGTTCTCCTCCACCATGCCCAGGATCAGCGTGCTTTCTCCATCGCCTGGATCTGCTTTCAGAACCTTTTGGAGATTCGTCTCGGCGCCTTCGAACTCGCCCAATCGCCACTGGTTCTTTGCCAGATTGCGGCGGATGGAAACGTCGCCGGGATCAAGCCGGAGAGCCTCCTGGAAATATTGGTCGGAGTCGGCGAGCTTCTGCTCCATCCCCAGAACCACACCCAATTCGGCAAGATTCGTGGGGTCACGCGGGCTGAGCTTCACGGCTTGGCGGAGTTCGAGTTCTGCCGCGGGCAAGTCCCCCTCACGCATGAGTTGCAGGCCTTTTTCCGCACGGAGCTGGGCCTCCTGAGTGGCCTGCCCGAACGCAGCTCCGCTCGAGAAAAGAAGCACGGCGATTATCGGGACCGCTGATCGAAGCATCACACAACATCCTTACGGGGTACTAAGCGGGATCGCTCGCCGCGCCGCCGAATATTGCCCAGGGCGGCGAAGAAAACCGGAGATTGTGGCGTCAATCGCGGCAGGACGTCCACGGTGTCCGCCCCCCTTTTCGAAAATCCTCCCTTATTATCTCCCATACTTCCTGGGATTCCCTACTGACGCTTGATCCGTAATGCGATGTCCACGGCGTGCTGGGGCGTCGTAAACAGGCGATCGCCCCCTTGGTGAGTAAACGTCTCCGCACCGACAATGGACCCGGTTGCGGGGTCCACCCAATCTGCTTTGTAGCGACCGCCGGGCAAATTCAACAAGAGATCGTCCACGTAGTTTCCTGGATGCACGACATAGGAGCTGGCGCTTCCCCCTCTCCGGGAATTGTATTCGCTATGGTGATGATATAAAGCGTACTGTTTTCCCGCCTCACTCATCCCCCGGCAGAAGACCTCGGGGGGCACGCCGCTGACTATGAAATCCGTATCCGGGCTCATCTTCAAGAAGTCGAAGCTATACATGAATTCCCTGAGGTTTCGCAGCGCCCCCAGGACTTGCGCATTATCGGGAGTGTTGCCGGCGGGGTCATCCACGGTGTATCGCCCGTTCAAGTGGTTGAAACTTCCACCCCCTCCCACGATGAATTCCCAAGCTTCCACTCGCGAATCAGCAACCACATCGCCCTTATACCACACGGGGTACCAGTCAGTTTCGTTCAGCTCGATCGGCTTGTTGTGCTGGTACTCCAAGTCAAGAGCCTTCATGCCTCCCATCTGAAACCCCGACTGCCAAACGTACTGGGTCACGATGATTGACACATTCGGGCTGCCGGACAAGTCCAGCGGTCCATTCACCGGCCCCTCCACTTGCGCCGCCACCAGGTGTTTCTGCGGAAGGCTGGATTCCGTCTTCGTTACCACCTCTGCCAGATGCGCCACCCAAGGCCCGGCTTCGTCGAGGGGCGTGGGAGGAACCCCGATGTCAGGCGCTTCGTCGCACATCTCCAGCACCACGTTGTCGAACCCATTGACCTCCTGGGTGATCTTGCGCACGTAGTCGTCTTCGCGACGCAGCAGGTCCGCGTGCCGCATGGTCTGGGCGTACTGGTAACGGCATTGGCCCACACCTTGGATGTTGTTTTCGTAATACAAGGGCGAAATCGGCCAAGTGTCTGTATACTGCGCGTTGAACATGGCAATTTCCACCACAATTCCTCTTTCGCCGGCTTTAGCGATGAAATCCTTCAGGCGGGCAAAGTACTCCGGATTCCAATGGTCGAGGTCAAATTTATTGCCCCCCTGCAAGTATCCGGGCTCAGTGCTTCGCGCCCACGGCAACACGAGGCTTCGCGGTTTAACCCCGAGGGGATTGTCCTCGATCCACTTTCCCATCGGCTCCCACATCGCCCCCGCATAGATACGCGTGTAATTCATCCCATAGGCCTTCAGAGCGTCAAAGTATTTGACGTAGTCGAATTCTTTGTTGATCACGCCGCCGTAATGCTCGGCGGAGGTAATCAGAATGGTGGGCTGGCCGTTGAAAAGGTAATAGTGGGGATTGGCGGGATGATGCTTGAGAGACTCCGACCGCAAAGGTGCGGCGACAAACAAGAGAATCAGGCCCAAAATTCTGAACGATTTGAACATGGTGTCCTCCGCTTGTGAAAGTTAAAGAGAATGGCGGAAAAGGGTGGCTCCATTCCCGGTGCAAGCCTGTCCATATTGCGATCGGTTCCTTCGATGGCGACCTGCGGCTTCGCCGCCTGACTTGCGGAAAGGCTACGAAGCTGTGAAAAAATCGGCGAAAGGCAAAAACATGCACGCGCTGTCATTCTGAGCGAAGCGAAGAATCTCGCTTTGAGTTCCTTCGCCATCAGCCAGTTCCATCGGCAGAGCGAGATCCTTCGCTGCGCTCAGGATGACACCGAAGGACTCAGGATGACAGGCTGGCTGATTTTTTCACACCTTCTAGGCCTTTCTGCAAGTCAGGGCGGCAGGGCCGCTTTCCGGGCAGCTAATTTGGGCAGCCGTATTCCCGGTGCTTTCCTACTGAGAATTGCAAAATATAGTGGCGACTACGTCCGTAGCGCGGGCAGAACCTGTCCTGAGCGCAGCGAAGGAATGCCCACGCCCCAGCGGGCGAGACGCCCGCGCTACGAAAACAGTGCGGCGCTACGTTCAATCAGGGCGAGCGGAAACTCACGCATCATTGCGATCCCCCTTGAGCGTCGACAGGATACCGGCCGACGATGCGCTCATCTCTCATCAGCCACACCTGCCACCCATCAGGTGGCGGGTTCGTCGCCGCCGGCGCGCAGGAGCGAAGCCGCTGCCGCCTCGTAAGCCTTGAGGCGATCGTTGTGGAGTCCCCCGCGCCGGGGATCCGGCTCGTATCGCCTGGAAACCGCAAGGCAGGATTTTGCGCCGTGCTCGAGCGAAGTATAAACACCCGCCGCCAAGCCAGCGAGCAAAGCCGCGCCCAGGGTTCCAGGTTCCGGCTGATTGATGACTTCGATAGGGACTCCGCACAGGTCGGCGGTGAGTTGCATCCACCAAGCCAGGTGCGTTCCACCTCCCGCGGCGCGAAGCATACTGATGGTCAGGCCCGCTCGCCGGAGTGATTGTAGGGCCAGTGACAAATCGTAAGTAATGCCTTCCACCAGGGCTTTAATCACGTCGAGCCGCGAAGTGGACAGAGTGAGTCCCATAAGCGCGCCGCGGGATCTCCGTCCGTTAACCCAAGCTACGGTGGCTCCCGAGAAATGCGGTATGGCCATGACCGGACTGGGTTCCGGGCCGCTCCGCTGGAGTTGGTTATCAAGCTGGCTCAACGGAAGATGCAACAGGTCTCTTGCCCAGTCCAGGACGGTGGTGCCATTGGGGCTGAGAGCATGAACGGCCAAGCCGGCGCTGCCCGGATGCGGCCCCACGGCCATGCCAGTTGGCACAGTTTCGAACAGCGGGGCGTGATCGGTGGGCACAATCAGGTCTTCCCAGGAGCCGCACACTAGCGCCGCTGTGCCCACCTCAGAGGCGCCGCACCCGGCTGCGGCGCACGAGCAATCGAAGCCACCGAGCGCGATCTTGAGGTCCTGAGGCAAGCCCAATTTTCGGGCCAGTGTCGATTTCAGCGCGCTTACGCACGACCCCCAAGGCTGTATCTCGGGCAAGATGCGGCGATCGAGTTTAAACTCGGCGAGGCGCTCGGAGGACCAGCCGCGAGTCGCGTTGTCATAAATCAGCCACTTACCCGCCAGGCTTGGGTCAGTAACGGCCCTACCCCCGAGCCGTAGCGTCAGGAATTCATGCCAGCCAAGAAACTGGGCGCTGCGTGCCGTAACTTCGGGGTGGTTGCGCCGCCACCAGAGCAGTCGATTGACCGGGTCCATGCGTTCCGGAAGATGCCCGCATGCGGCGTACCATTTTTCCGCGCTGGCTCGTCCCAAGGTTGACGCTTCGATATCGGCTCCGCGCGTATCTCCAGCCATGATGCACGGCCCGAGCGCCGAGCCCTTGCCATCGACAGGGAATATCTCGCGCCCCGAAGCCGAAATTGCCAATGCCACGGGGGGGTTACGCCGCACCGTCCCCGCCGTGGCGATTCGACCGAGACACTCCATCGTGCGGCTCCACACTTCACGGGGATCGTTCTCCCACCAGCCGGGCTGCGGCCTGTGCGCGGTCAGGCCTTCTTTGGCCTGGGCGAGAAGTCTACCGTCCTCGCGATAGGCGGCAATCTTTACTGAACTGGAGCCTATGTCAACGCCAATCAAGCTCATTTGATTTCGAGGCCGCTTAACGCGGGTAGGAGTAATGGAAGTTCAAAATATTTGACCGCGCCCAACGGCACGTCGATCTTAGCATACGCGTTGGCGGCTTTCACGGCGAAAAAACGGGAATGGTGTGTCGTTCAGGAGCAACGGGACCCTCGACTCACTTGAGGCGAGGCTCGTCGGCCGGACTTTGATATGGACAGGGACACCTTCCCGCAATCTCTCATGCCATTCCGCAAGCTTTTCATGTTACCTTGGTGAAGAGTTCGACGGGGCGGCTCATCTTCACGCCAATTGAAAACCAGAAGGAGTCAGTTTTGAGCTCTGATGCAAATCCCACGCAGACCGAAGCCAGGACCGCGGCAGCGGCTCGCGTCCCGCACCTGCGCCGCGTCCTGTCGCTCTGGGACCTTTTTCTCTACGGAATCGTTTCCGTCACACCGAGCGCGCCTATAACGGTGTTCGGTTTGGCCTTAGTTAAGTCGCGCGGCCACGCCGTTGATACCATTCTGATTGCCATGGTCGCCATGCTGCTCACTGCCGTCAGCTATGGGCGCATGGCGGCAGTTTATCCCTCCGCAGGTTCTGCATACGCCTATGTCGGCCGTGGATTGAATCCTCACTTGGGCTTCCTGGCGGGCTGGGCCATGCTACTTGACTATCTGGTGATCCCTACCATCTGCGCGATTTTCGCGGCTCTAACCATTCAACGTGCTGTCACGGGAGTTCCTTATGTCGTCTGGGTGGGGGTATTTGCCGGCACTATAACCTTTTTGAATCTGTGGGGCATCCGCGCCACGGCACGCACCAACCAGGTCCTCATTGCCGTCATGGGCACGGTGCTTGTGGCATTCATCGTTTTGGCGGTTCGCTACCTCATGCGCGCCTCCGGCTGGGCCGGGCTATTCTCCACCCTGCCGTTCTACAACCCTCAGACTTTCGACTTCGGCGCGCTTCGCACCGCCACGGCCTTCGCTGCGCTCACTTACGGCGGGTTCGATGCCGTTACGACGCTGGCGGAAGACGCCAAGAACCCTCGCCGTGACGTCCTACTGGCGACTGTTCTCGTGTGTCTCTTTACAGGGATTTTCGGCGGCTTGCTGGTCTATTTGGGTCAACTCGTTTGGCCGGATTATCACACCTTTGCGAACATTGAAACCGCCTTTTATGACTTGAGTAGGCGGGTGGGGGGAAGTCTGCTGTTCCAAGGGATGGTCGGCATCCTGGTCGTGGCGATGTTCGGCAGCGCGCTTACGGGCCAGGTGGGAGTAGCGCGCTTGCTTTTTGGCATGGGTCGTGACAACGTGCTGCCGCGAAAGGTCTTTGCCTACCTTTCCCCTAAGCGGAACAATCCCACTTACAGCATCCTGATTGTCGGCATAATAACCTTTGTTGGTTCGCTCTTCATCAATTTCGAACTGGCCGCAGAGATGCTGAACTTTGGGATGTTTCTCGCTTTCATGGGGGTGAACTTAGCTGCAATCCGGCAGTTTTATTTCGTCCCTGGCCGGGGGCGGCTCCTGCGAGATGCGGTGGTGCCGGCGCTCGGTTTCTTGTTCTGCCTGGGGATTTGGTGGAGCTTGGCGACGCCTGCGAAGATTGCCGGGGGCATTTGGTTTGCGCTGGGCCTTATTTATAATGTGGTGCAAACCCGGGGTTGGCGGAAGGCTCCGCCCATGATCGATTTTACCGACCTCTGACCTTTTGTTTTCCTAAGGGACTTCCTCTCACCACAGTGCACGCCCCCCTCGCCGAAGACGCTAACGCGCTAGAAAGCCACCATCGACAGGTAAGATCACCCCCGTCACCATCGAGGCAGCATCTGAAGCCAAGAACAAGGCCGGCCCAGCAATCTCCACCGGTTCCCCGATCCGTCCGAGCGGGATGTTCGAAGTCCAGAATTTCATGCGCTGTTGAGGATCTATCCCTTCCTCTTCCAAAACACCTTTGAGCGCTGGCGTAAGAAACTGACAAGGAGCGATGGCGTTAACGCGAATGCCTTTGCTGGCCCATTCCGTTGACAATTCCATGGTCAAGCCATTAATACCGCCCTTACTGGCACAATAAGCGCTTACACCCCCTCCAGGTCCAACCACTCCGGCGATGGAGGTGAAATTGATGATGGCGCCCTTGCCTTTCCTCAGCATGACTCGGGCGGCTTCCTGACAACACACGAACGTGCCCCTCAAATTGGTGTCGATGATTCGAGCCCATTCTTCCAGCGGAATTTTTTCGGCCGAATCATGGGGGTTTTGTATCACCCCTGCAACGTTCACCAGAATGTCGAGCGAACCCAGGCTGCGCACCGTCTCTTCCACCATGAGCTTAATTTGAGCTGGATCTCTGACATCCACCCGGATGGCGATGGAGCGCCGGCCCAATGCTTGGACTCGGCTGGCAGTGCGATCTGCTGCGGTCGTATTGATATCAGCCGCTGCGATGTCGCAACCATACTCCGCAAAACCCAGGGATACGGCTTCGCCAAGGCCCCCTCCCGCCCCTGTGATCAACGCCACGCGACCGCTTAAGTCGAAGAGCTTCCCAAAGCTATGATCTGGTGGAACCATACCTATTGATCCTCCTCTATAGATTTTCGGCTGCGCCTCGGACGCATCCCCGGATCACTCATCTTTGTTCGTGACGTGCGGGATATGAGTTGGAGCCAAGGCGAAAATCTTAAATGACATGCCTGCTTCCCAACCGGATAGATAGCATCTTTCGGTCGTCAAGAACGTTTTGCTACCATGGAGACATTAGCTTCGGTCTGGATGTTGAGTGAAATACCAAACCACAAAGCCCCAGCGATTACCGAAATTCCCCCACCTACACACAGCGCACTTTTCCACCCCAGGTGCGCTGCGAGAATGGGAGTGAGCGCTGGGGAAATGAGGCCGCCGATATTGCTCCCCAGGTTCATCACGCCTCCGGCGGTGCCACTACGGGGTCCGGCAAGTTCCATCATGGTGGCCCAGCATGGCCCTTCCACGGCGAGCACCGATGCTGTGGCGAGAGTGAGATACGCGACCGCGAAATACGCATTCGTGGCTACCGCTCCTAAGGCCAAGAAGATTCCAGCGGAACTGAGGCCCAGCATGGGTATAGCTCTCCGCCCCCAACCGAGACCCATAGACCCAGCCACCAGACGGTCGGAAATATATCCACCCAAAGGGATTGATATCACAGAGAGTAACCAAGGCAGGCTGCTCAAGCTGCCAGCGCGTAGCAAGTCAAAGTGCCGGACCTGAACCAAGTACAAGTAAGTCCAGAACACGAAGAGGTTAGATACATATCCTTCCAGGGTATAGCTTAGGGTGAGAAAGACAAAATCGGAGGACCAAAGCCGGCTGGCACTTCGCTCGGCGGCACGCGGATGGATTTTAGGCGCCGATAGACTCTTGGGTTCTTGGACGCAGAACCAGGCAAGGGCTACCACCAGAGCTGGGAATGCCGACGTCAGCGTAGCGACCCGCCATCCCCCCAGCACCATCACGCGGGAGAGCAGCAGAGGAGCAACGGCTGAACCCACCCCCACAGCAGCCAGAACTACGCCGTTTGCGAGGCCTTGTTTCGAAAGCTGAATCCATTTGGCTACGCCCTGCGCGGCCGCGGGAAAAGTAGGAGCCTCTCCTATACCCAGCACAAAACGTAGGACCAGCAGCAGGGTCAGCATACCTCCCACCGCACGGCTCAAAGGTCCCCAACCTAACGTCGCCAGGAATATGGTAACGATTACCCACCAAACCGCGGCCCAGGCCAGCACTCGACGTGCCCCCCAATGGTCGGCGGCGGCCCCTGCGGGGACCTGAAAAATCGCATATCCTAGTACAAACGCACTGAATAGGCGCCCCATCTCGATTTGAGAAAACCCCAAATCGCGCATCATCAGGGCGCCCGTCACGGAGATATTTACCCGGCAGAGATAACTCGCTGTCGCGGTCAGACACAGCAGAACCACCAGGCGCCAACCTTCATGACGACACCCCGCTGCTTTGGGTTCGCGCTTCCGATTGCTTGCTGATTCCGGCGCCGGCTTCGTTGACCATATCTCTGCCAAAGTTACATCAACGGGGGATATTTACAGACGGTGAAGAGGAGAAGGCCTTGATGTTCGGAACCAAAATCTATTTCCGAGAGGTTCCTAGCGTGCTCAATCGCCGAGTCGCGAAGATTGACGCGAGACATTCCAGCCTTCCACCTCCACTACGGGTTTCAGTCCAGGCGATTGATCAAACTTCGCGGTCACTTCTTTGCGCTCGCCCGGGAGTAGAGAGAAGTAGCTATCTTGCAATAGAATGGGCAGTATTTCCTCCCCGTCATTTTCATTCACAAGACGTACGCGCAGAAAGAACGCAAGCTGTTTGCTGGGATTCTCCACCGTAATGTGCGCCAATTCCCCGTTACCGTCTTTATCCATCCTTCCCGTCACCCTCACTTGTGCGGGAGCCAGATCTTCGAGAGCAGTAAAGTCAGCAAAGGCCTTATCGGGTGTGTAGTAAAATTTGCTTCGGTCCCAATCGAGCACGTCGGGCTTAGTGGAAAGCCAATAGAAATTGGAGCTGACTTCGACACCTGACGAGTTCACCATGCGAAGGTCCAAAAAGTAGGTTGTGCTCAGACCCTTCAGGTCGGGAATCGTGAACAGGTTGTTCGTGGAGTCGGGCGCGGCATCAAACGTCACCTGTTTTGAAAACCGCTGGCCCAGATTCAGATCATAGACCGTTGCCTTTGCCTGGAGGTTCGTGACGGGCAGATAAGTCGAATTCACGGCCACGATTGAGCGATTGTCGTAAGAGTATTGGATATGCACTGGCTCGAGAGCTTTCTTGGTGCCGAAGTACGCGCCCGCCGGTCGGAGGTAAAAGTCG
>Ga0187852_1001315_pt1 | contig 23745 bp, 23 predicted proteins | sample June2016WEW_6_40_FD_134511 | JGI IMG/M metagenome (GOLD analysis project Ga0187852, IMG submission 134511) | Peatland microbial communities from SPRUCE experiment site at the Marcell Experimental Forest, Minnesota, USA - June2016WEW_6_40 | ecosystem: Environmental > Terrestrial > Soil > Wetlands...
CGGTAGTAGTAATGCCGGGCACCTTCTGGGTGCGGCCGGTTGGACTGGAGGGTGTAAGCCCGGCGGTTGACGAAGAGGCGGAAGTAATCCGCCACCGCACTGGCGGGCGCTTTGAGACGAAGCATCCGCATTCTCTCCTCCCTGAAGTCAGGTGGATGGCTCCGCTACTTCATGTTGGTGGTGAAAGGATGAGGGCTTTCTGTCGCACGAACCGGCTGGTTGTTGTCAGGTCTATTGGGGTCGCCTCCGAAAAAGGCTTTGAACCGAAGCCTGGCTGGAGCGTTGCGCCCTGAGGGGGCGAGGTGTACATTATCGGTGCGCTGAGAAGCGAAGACGAAGACTTCAGGTTAAGCTTGCGACTGAGGTTGCGCGCTTTGTAGGTGAAAATTGGCCCGGCTCGTCGAGGGCTGAAGGCATCTTGCTTCTACGGAGGTTCCATGACTCGATCCCCACTGCGGCTTGGCTTGCTCGTGTTCGCCACCTTGCTTCTTGCACAGACTCAACCCCCATCCACCACTGGCGGTGAAACCCTCCAGATTTCGCCGTCGGGGAGCGCGACGGCAAAGGTCGAGAAGCATCCGCTCCAATCCCTGCCCTACACGCCCAGCCTCGATCTCAACTCGATGGACAGGACCGCCGACCCTTGCGGCGACTTCTACCAGTACGTCTGCGGCAGTTGGATGAAGAACAACCCCATCCCGTCCGACCAGGCGAGCTGGAGCGTGTACGCCAAACTCGCCGACGAGAACCAGCAGTTCCTGTGGGGCCTTCTGGAGGAGGTGTCCGACCCGGGTCGCGCCCGCAATGCCTCCGAGCGGAAGATCGGTGACTATTTCCAGGCGTGTATGGATGAGCCTGCCATCGAGAAGCTCGGCGCTGCTCCCCTGCAAGCGGGCCTGGGAGAGATTGCCGCGCTGAAGTCGAAGGCAGAGCTGGGGATGTACCTCGGCCAGGAGCATCTGGCCCTGCGAGGCAGTGGGATGCTATTCGGTTTCGGCTCCAATCAGGACTTCGCGGACGCAACGCAGGTGATTGCCTTCGCCGTTGCGGGCGGCCTCGGCCTTCCGGACCGCGATTACTACACTAAGACCGATCCCAAGTCGCAGCAGATTCGCGACCAGTACGTAGCCCACATGCAGAAGATGTACGTGTTGATGGGCGACCCGGTCAGCACGGCTGCCGGGGAAGCCAAAGCCGTCATGTCAATGGAAACGGCGCTGGCCCAGAAGTCCCTGACGCGGGTTCAGAAGCGCGAGCCCCACAACCTTTTCCACAAAATGGATCGGGTCCAGTTGAAAGCTCTCACGCCGGACTTCGATTGGGATATATACCTGGACGCACAAGGCTTTGCGGGCCTGCAGACCTTCAACGTCACCGAACCGGAGTTCTATCAGGAAGTGGACCGGCTGATCCAGAGCGAAAGCCTCGACGATTGGAAGACTTATCTGCGCTGGCATCTGGTGCACGCCTGGGCTCCTTATCTCTCGATGAACTTTCAACAGGAAAACTTTGATTTCTACAGCCACACACTGCGTGGCGTGACGGCGATGGAGCCGCGGTGGAAGCGGTGCGTACGGTGGGTCGATCGCGATTTGGGTGAGGCGCTGGGGCAGGTGTTCGTGGCCAAGACCTTCGGCCCCGACGTCAAAGCCCGCACCGTGAAGATGACCCGCGAGATCGAGGCGGCCATGGAGGACGACCTGAAAGACTTGCCGTGGATGGGTCCGGAAACCAAACAGCAGGCGCTCGACAAGCTGCACTCCATCGTCAACAAGATCGGCTATCCCGACAAGTGGCGCGATTACAGCTCGCTCGAGATCGTGCGCGGCGATTTCGCAGGCAACGTGCGCCGCAGCGCCATCTTCGAGTCGAAGCGGGAACTGGCGAAAATCGGGAAACCCGTCGATCGCGGCGAGTGGGGAATGACTCCGCCCACGGTAAACGCTTATTACGATTCGCAGATGAACGACATCAATTTCCCCGCCGGCGTTCTGCAACCGCCCCTCTTCGATCCCAAGATGGATGACGCTCCCAACTATGGCAACACCGGAGGGACGATCGGGCACGAGTTAACCCATGGCTTCGATGACGAGGGACGCCAGTTCGATGCCAAAGGCAACCTGCGGGAGTCGCGGTGGCGATCGAGACCGCGCAAATTTTGAAGCAGCTAAACCTGCAACCGGAGCGTACGATTCGGGTGGTTGCTTGGATGGCAGAGGAGATCGGAATCTTCGGAGGCAAGGCCTATGCGAAACAGCATGCGGCGGAGATGGGCAATCATTTCGCGGCCATTGAGACGGATCTCGGCGCGGGCCATCCGCTCGGCATCAATGTGTGTTGCGATGGGGCATCGTTGAAGATTCTGCAGCCGATAGCCAATGTGCTCGAAACTTCCGGCGCCGGTGTTTTGCGCTCCTCGGAGGAAACTGGCGCAGACATTATCCCCCTGAAGGTTGCAGGAGTGCCGACCTTCAGTCCGATACAGGACTTGCGAAAGTATTTCGACTACCACCACACCGCCGCTGACACGCTGGACAAAATCGATCCGCACGAATTACAGGAAAATGCAGCGGTCGTTGACGTGCTGGCCCACGCGCTGGCCACGATGCAGGCGGAATTGCCTCGCGAGCCACAATCGGTGCCAGACTGGCTGAAGTAAGGACAGAGGATCGGGATGGCTGAGGCATTTCCGGCAGGCATCGAGAAGCTACATCAAGACGATGTTGCTGCCACTCTGACGCGCGACTTGGAAGCGCTGGCAGCACTATGAACCTGGGGTGGGACGGATGACGCCACTGAACGATGCCTTAAGGCGGGTACCCTGGCTGTGATGGAGGCTATTGAAGAAGAGGGGAGATATCCCATCCGGACTGGGTGTCCGAGGTAGCCGCACGATCGGCCATTCCCTGCAGACTCGTTCTAATCAGGAGGATCGTCATGCAAGTTGGAAGCAGTGCACGAATTCGAGAGTCCGCTCTCATGTTGGCAGTACTTTCCATAGTCGCACCTTGCTTGTCGGGCGCAGACCAGCAATCGGTAACGATTCAGAACCGCCAGTTGTCAGTCACTGTCGGCCACTCGCCAGGCACTTACGAAATCCTGGGGGTAGCATCGGATCGCCCGGTTCTCCAATCCGGAGTGGCGGCAGAAGTTGATCATCACTGGTTGAGATCTGGCAGTTTCCCTCATTCTAAAACCGTGCAGTCAACCTTCACGGACGGCCTTGGAAAGGGCCAGATCCTGACGACGACATACTGGGGACTGGCTGATGCCCCCTCGCTCCTTTGTATTCTGCGTCTGTACGATGACCGACCCTATGGCGATGCAGAAGTCAGAGTCCGAAACTCCACACACAAGGTCGTGACGGTGCAGGCGATTCGCAGTGTCGAAGCGATCGGCTCGCCCCGCCTTGATCTCGGAGGTCGCGAGGGCGCCGAGCGGGTGCTTTCCGACAGTTTCAGCGAGGACCGTCCGTTCCTCCACATCTACCCACTGGGGAACGCGCCGGGTTGGCTGAGTTGGGACACCGTCGATAAGGGTTCCAGCAATGGCCATTTCGCCGTCGGCAGCCAACTGGTTTATAACGTGGAAAGCGGACGAAGCCTGTTTCTCGGGGCGCTCACCTCGCACCGTTGGCTGACCCTGTTGCGCTTGGGCGTTGACAAGTCTGCCTCCACTGGATTTCGGGTGGATTCCTACACCGTCGATGCCACGGGCACAACCGAAGTTGCAAAGAAGGGAGTGCTTGAAAAAGTGCCCCCTCAGAACCAGGTCGAACTAAGCCTTTCGGTGCCGCCAGGACAGGAACTCGCCTCCGAGCGGCTTCTGTTTAGCACGGGATCCGACTACCACCAACAGTTACAGGGATATGGAGAAGCCGTCAAACTCCTCAATCACGCGCGGGTTACGTCAGAAGCTCCGGCCGGCTGGTGGAGCTGGATTCCCTACTACGCCGGCATTACCGGGGGCCTTACGTTAACCAATTCCGAGTGGCTCGCCGAGCACCTCGCGAAATACGGCTACCAGTTCGTCTTGATTGACGAGGGATACCAATACGCCCGGGGGGAGTATGCGACGCCCAATGCCGCTCAGTTCCCCGGCGGGATGCTCGCCTTGTCACGCCGGATCTGCGATCTTGGCCTGAGGTTCGGAGTCTGGACGGCACCCTTCGAAGTTTCGGGGCGCGCCTGGGTTTATCAACACCACAAAGAGTGGCTTGTGCGCAACGCCGCTGGGGAGCCTATCCAAATTGTGCAGCCGTCCGTGGAACCTCTTTATGTTTTGGATACGACCCACCCTGGCGCGCAGGAATACTTGCGCCAGACCTACCGGACCATGGTACGGGAATGGGGCGTTCGGTACATCAAACTCGATTTTATGGATGACTCAGCGATTGAGGGCTTCCATTATCGAGCCGGCACGACGGCGCTCCAGGCTCAGCGAATAGGCTTGGAGGTGATTCGCAGCGCTGTGGGCGACGATGTCCTGCTTGACAAGGATGGGAGTCCCATGTTGAATCCGGTCGGAGTTGTCGATGAGGGGAGAATTGCCCAAGATACTGCCCAGTCATTTGAAACCAGCAAGTCTGCCGCTACGGCGATTGCCGCACGTTACTACATGCACCGCAATTTCTTCGTGTCGGATCCCGATGCCTTTTCCGTCTCAAGCCGATCTCCCCTCCGCACCCCGGGCGACTCGACTCCCCCGTTGAATTTGGAGGAAGCGGAGGTGGCCATTGTGCTGGCGGCGGTTTCCGGGAGTATGTTTGAGATCGGCGACGATCTGACGCTCCTGGGAAATGAACCGGAGCGGCTGGCGTTGGTCGAGAACCAGCAGCTACTGCAGATGGTCAAGCTGAGCCGTGCCGCGGTACCAGTAGATTTGATGAATTATGCGGAGCAAGATGAACAGCCCGGCGTGTTCCTACTGCACGAAGATGTACGGCAAACCATGCTCGCGGTCTTCAACTGGACTGAAGCCACGCGCTCGCATTCCATCCCTTGGAGCGATCTTGGGCTATCTGCGGGCCATCGTTTCGAAGTCTCGGATGTTTTGCGCCCAGGCGCGCCTGTGGCAGTCTCAGATACGTGTGTAGGATTGCGGGACCAAGCCCCTCATTCGGTCCGGCTCCTCAAGATCGTGGATACGGCTATACCAGCCGCACATCCGTCCCTCACGATTAACGCTCCATCTTCCGTCCAGGTGGCACAGCCTGTGGCGGCTTCCATTACGTATGACCCCAAGGGTGTCCCGGCGCTCTCTTATCATTGGGATTTCGGCGACGGCACGTCCGACGACGGACCACGTGTGAAGCACACCTACACGAGATCCGGAACGTACTCAATACGGGTAAGCGCCGAAGGGGTAGACGGCCTTCCGGTACACGAGACTGTTTCCATCCGCGTGAGCGGAGTGGTCGATCCGGAATTCCACTTCGATAGAAACCGGCGCTACGTTGATTCTGCAGGTTCGCAAGCCGCAGAAGGACGGCGCGATTGATGCTCACTAATTCGTGCCTATGGTCCATACGATTTGGGAGCAGGCTGCGGACGTGGGGCCCGAGGAGGAAGACATGAAGAGTATCTACTTGGCAATCGCTGGCATGCTTCTTATTCTCCCAGCAGTCAGGGCGGAATTGGGAGGCCCGATCACGCTGAGCGGTAACGGTTGGACAGTGACGGCCGATTCCAAACAGGAAGTGCTGAGCGTTGGCCACGAAGGTTTGGGCGTGGTGTTGCAGAAAGTCCGGCTGAACTTAAGAGGCGAGCACGGCCTCGAAAGGCTGAAGGGTTGGTCGGTTGAAACCAAAGGGGAGAAAGGACTTAGCATTCGAACTTCCGAACCCCGCACCCTATGGCACTTCGAACTCAGCGCCGAAACGCTCCAGATCTCTGCCACTTCTGCGGAAGGTGTGCTGACGGCAGAGGCGCCGGCCTCCGACAGCCGCATTGTGGCCCGGTTGCTGGATCCCCAAGGCACACTGGTGAATTGGATGATGACGCCCGAAACTAAAGGGGGCTACGGCGGAACTGAGGCGAGTAACCCTTCCTTTCTTCCCAGGCACAACCCGGACGTCATGTACTTCGCGTTGGGGCAGGTGGCGGGTTCCAATTTGCACAGTCTCTTTGATCGTGAGGCAGACACCATCATCGACTTCTCCGACGACACGAGAATGCAACGCTCTCCGAACGAACCCAACCTGCTCAACGTCACTATTCCTTTGCCGGGAAATGCGCTGGTGCGATTCATCCCCGACTATTTCACGAAGGTCCTGGGCGCACCCTATTATGTCCCCTTTGACGACAGCTATTTCCGTCGCGCACCTATGGTCTGGGACAGTTGGAGCAGTTACTACGATCAGGTGCGGGAGGAGGACATCGTCCGCAACACGGACTGGATTGCCGCGAACCTGAAAGCCTACGGATACCAGTACGTTCAGGTTGACGACGGTTACGACCGCGGACCACAGGGTGAGCATTACTGGATTGAGAAGTGGGACCAGCGAAAATTCCCGCACGGGCCGAAGTGGCTGACAGACTACATCAAGTCCAAAGGGTTGCAGGCTGGAGTTTGGCTTGTTCCGAACGCTTACGCGGGCGCCGTGGAGCAGCATCCCGATTGGTATCTGCGCTACAAGAAGGACGGAAAAATCATACTGGACTATGACGCACCCGCTCTGGATTCCACCAACCCTGAGGTGCTCGACTTTCTCAAGCGGGAGTTCACCATCCTCGACGACTGGGGGTTCGACTACTACAAGTTCGACGGCGAGCATGACTTCCTGAAGTATGTTCCGGGCGTGGACCTCGACAGAATCGCGGATAAGTCCGTCGATCCAATTGTCGCTTACCGGAATCGTCTGAAGGTCATACGGGATACGCTAGGTCCACACCGGTTCATCGAAGGCTGCCCGGCCGGAACGCCGCTCGATGGAATCGGATACTTCAACTCCTACTACACGGGCGAGGATCCTTACAACAGTTGGCTGGGAATGTATGTGATCTTCAGCTCGATCAACGCCAACGCGTTCTTGAATCACTTGGCGGTTTACGTGATGCCGGGCGAAATGGATGTGGAAGCGCCGATGAGTGTGGCGGAGGCCCTGAAGCGGCGGCCCGCACACGTGGTTGAGACCGCCCGCACGCGCGAGGATTCCCTGCAAGGATTTGGCACCACGCAGGCCGAAGCGCGTACTGTGCTCAGTTATGTCGCGTTAAGCGGAGTGGTCTATTCTTTGGGCAGTCTCGTGGCCGAACTACCGCCGGAGCGCGTCAAGCTCCTGAAGATGACATTGCCGACCATGCCCATCCTTCCCGTCGACCTCTTCAGCCGTGGGACCGACATGCCCATGTGGGACATCTTCAAACACACCACGCCGGACGAGTACATTCACAACTATCCGGAGATCCTGGATCTGAAAGTGAATGCTCCCTCCGGCGTTTATGACGTTGCAGGTCTCACCAATTGGCGGAGTTGGCCCACGCAACGAACGCTCTCGTTCACCGACAAGCTAGGCTTGAATCCCGAGGGCTCTTACATCGTTTTTGACTTCTGGGGGCAGAAGGTGCTGGGCGTGTTTAAAGGCCGGATGGATGTCACGATTGACCCGCATGACACCCGGGTGTTGCTCATCCATCCGCTGCTAAACCGGCCGCAGCTCGTAGGAACGTCCCGGCATATCTCCGGTGCCTACTCGATTGAGGACTTGGCGTGGGACGGCTCGAAACACCTCCTGCGCGGCACGTCGGTTTCTGTGCCCGGTGATGACTACACGCTTTGGTTTTACGTTCCGGCCGGTGTGACCGTCTCGCGAGTGAGTGCCCGATCGAAAGGGGACACCGCCGTCCCCGTCCAACACGATTTGAAAGTCAATTCGCTGAAGGTCACGTTCCCAGGACAGCAGGCCGCTGTGGATTGGGCAGTGGAGTTTGCCGGGAACTTCTCCCAGTGAGGACGACCTGCATGTTGGACCTGCCGATCCCCAAGCAAAAAGGGCGCTGCATGGTGAAGGCATCCTTGTATCGCTCCGCCGAGGCGGCGGAATTGGTCAGCAACCGAATATCCACGATCCCGTAAGACTCTGATTCGTGCTCAACGGATTCACACATGAAAAACCTAAGAATGAAGCGAGCTTGGCTTTTGCCTGCATTTGCCATCGCCGTTGTTCTAGTTGTTGTCTGGTTGCACCCCCCTTTATCGTCCTCAGAGATGGCGATGGGACCCGGTGGCGTTGCTCCCGCGGGCATCCCCGTATGGTCAAAATATTCGACCGGACGATTCAGCGCCAGATCACATATGATGTACGGTCACCATGCAAAACAAAAAATGGGCACGGTTGTTGGCCTATGTAACGGGTCTGGTAAACCAGCAGTTGCTGCTGCAAAACGAATACCTGGCGGCCGAGAACCGGATCTTGCGATCACACCTTCCCGTCCGTCTGCGGCTGTCCGATCCGGAGAGATCCACCCTGGCTGAAATGGGCAAGACACTCGGCCGTAGGGGACTGGAGCAGGTGGCCGGTGCCGGCAAGCCCGACACGATCCTGGCGTGGTACCGCCGCCTGATCGCCCGCAAGTTCGACGGATCCCAGCGCTGATCCTATCCGGGCCGACCGCCCCTCGATGGTAAAACCGAAGCCCTGATCGTACGTATGGCCAGAGAGAACTCCGGCTGGGGATACGATCGGATCGTGGGAGCCTTAGCCAACCTCGGCCACGGGCTGTCGGATCAGACGGTGGCGAACGTTGTGTCTCGCCACATTCCAATCTGCATAATAGAATGTCCATAGTCGGCGAGATTTACCAGCTGGAATGAGGCTTGGTTCTGGCGGTGAAGTGTTTCCTGGCAGTGTCGTCCTCGCGATTCGATGGGAACGCGTGACACTTCTCCCCTGAGCAGCGCCAGGGTCCCGAGGTCTTTTCGTGTTGCCGTTTACGCCGCACGGTCGTACCGGTGGTGCAGGCCGCCGAGTCGCGCGTGAGAAATAACACGACCGCGAGCTGCCGAACGAATTCTGCAACCTGGCGTCTCCTTGCTCAACCCGAGGTGGGTGCGATCGTCGTGGTAATAGCGAAGGTAATCGCCAAGAAGTCGCTTCAGATGGGCTTCATTCAGAGCCATGACGTGGTCGAGTAGATCACGCCGACAGCTTCCAACCCAGCGCTCGGCCACCCCGTTTTGCCAAGGGCTGCGGATCGAGGTTTGCACGCACTCCATGTGCATGGATCGAATGGCAGCGGGAACTTCCAGCCCGTACTTCTGGTCGTGATCAAAGAGGAGGAATCGGGGAGCGGACTGATAAGGGAAAGCCGCTCGTAACTGCTGAACGATCCAACTACTCGTGGGATGCCGGGTGATATTGAAGTGGACGATGCGCCGACGGTCGTGGCGGATGACGAAGAAGCAGTACAGGAGGTTGAAGGTGAGGGTGGGAACGGTGAAGAAGTCCATGGCCGCGATGGCTTCGCGATGATTATGAAGAAAGGCCCGCCAACGCTGGGCGGGTTCAGGATTTCTGGGGGCGCGTCGCATCCAGCGGGAGGTGCTTCGTTCGGAAACCTCAAAACCCAGCATGCGGAGTTCGCCATGAATGCGTGGAGCACCGCAGGTGGCGTTCTCGGCCACCATCTGGAAAATCAAATCCCGAACTTCTCTCGGAATCTTCTTGCCGGCTGCTCGCCTGCGCACTTTGCAGAGCAGGGCCCAATACAGGCGGAATCCAGCGCGGTGCCAGCGGGGCACAGTGTCAGGAGCGACTAGATAGAGGCACTTCTTCCAGTCGGACCAGAGTTGACGAAGGACGACCCAAAACAGCTTGTCAAGCAGACCCAGTCTGGGTTTAGGATGCCTGCGTTTCAGGACGACGAGCTGCTGGCGAAGAGCGAGGTTCTCCAACATTAGGTTTTGGCGCGTACGAAAGAAGCGGAGGGCGGCTCCGAACCAGATCCGGAAAAGGTCGAGCATAGTGGCATAGTTATACCAGATCGTTTTCTCATCCGGGCTTTCATGTCATTGATTTCACAATCGGATGGAATAGTGGCGAGGGACAAGGGACGAACCGCGGAACTTGTACCGCAAGTACACGCTACACGCTTAGGCCTGGATGGGGTAGGTGCCGTGCTCTTCGATGGCCTCCATAATCGCCAGGGTGCCTGCCTTGAAGCTCTGTTCGGTGGCGTCGTCGGTGGCGCCCCAGGTTCCCATTTCGGTGAAGCTCAAGACCAGCCGGTCTCCCGGCGCGCTGCTCTTCAAAAGGTCGATGGTGTACTGTTTCGTCGCTTCGACGCCTGACCAGAAGATCGACTCCGGAAAGTTGACCCAGATGATGATCTTTCCCCAAGCCTCCCGGGCTTCCTTTAGAGACAGGTCGGAAACGGGGGGCGGGGTGAAAGCCTCAACTACATCGATGCCGGTTTCGGCAATCACCTCTTTGTAACCCTCAAAGCCGCGAGTAACGTCGCAGTGTAAGGCGAGGATCTTCCCCTGGCGTTGAAGATAAGGCACCCATTTCTTGTAGAACGGCAGTTCGTACTTGCGGAACTCCTCGGGGCCCCAGAGCCCCTCGATCCATCCGAATCCCAGGAACTCCGCGGGAGAATCGGCGACCAGTTTCAGGCGTCGCTCGTCACGACGGATCTGTGCCTCTACCAGCTTCGAGAAATGATCGGGATGGTCATGCTGGTGATAGACCCAAGCGTCGAGGCCATAAAGCTCTCCGAAATAGCGCCGGGTGGCGCCATAGGGAGTCACTTCAAAGTCCAGCCCCCAATCCCGGAAGATACCGTCCCGGCCGATATCACGGACCATGTTGTAGTACACGCTGTTGTCGGTGCTGAAGGTCGTGTCCTCGAGCATGAAGATGACCGGGTCGTAGTCGTCCAGGCTCTTGATCAGACCCTCCGTCTCGACCGTGAGATTGTCGGCAATTCTTCCCGCGTGCATCTTGGCCAGGATCGTCCAACCTGCCCAGCAGGCCACACACAGAATGGAGTACCAGAACCATTTCGATTGCATTGCACCCCGCGCCATATCAGCAGCCCCTCCCGCTTCAACCGGAATTTCCATTGTCGACCTCCGGCCCGAGCGATAACATACACCTGACCGCCGCTGAACGCAATTTTCCGTATCGCGCCATCTAAAATGTAACCGTGGGGGGAGTGATCGCGCCATTTAGGATGTAACCCGAGTCGGCGAGAAGGATGAGGAGGGTTACGGTGAGTCACAAGGCGCGATGGGAGTATTTTCGGGCGATCTATGGGCGCTATCAGAAGGGCGATCGGAAAGCGCGGCAGGCGATTTTGAACGAGTTCTGTTTGAACACAAGGTATCACCGCAAGTACGCCATTCGGCTGTTGAACGGGGCGAGCCCGGGCGGGCGAGCCCACCCCCCCCCAGCGTTCGGCGCAAGCGCGCTCTGAGCTACGGGCCCCATACGCTGGCGGTTTTGACGAAGGTTTTCGTCAAATTTGCGATTGCTGAAACTCTAGGCACTGCGTACAATGAAACATGCCGATTCCCACTCTGGCAAATCGCCCAAAGGCTGGCTGGGCGGTCCTCCTTTACGGCCCGCCGCCTGAGATCCAGCTTCTCGCAGGTGAACTCGACGACAGCGGTCTTGAAATCGTCCGGATAGGCGATCATTTCTTTTTGCAAGCACCTGAAGTTTTTGACCCCCTCTCCTGGCCTGAGGAAGTAGCTTGGGCGGCGGCGGCTGTCTTACAACAACTGAACACTGCAGCGCGGTTGCGTTATGCCGTGCGTCTACCGATCCATTCGGGCGCCGCCATTCTAGTCAACCGTGAGGGCTTTTGGGATCAGGATGATGTCGATCGCGCCGTCGCGGAAGTCCGAGGAGACGGCGCCCTCCCTCTCCAGGTTTCCTTGGGGAAAATCTGGACAGCTGCCAGGCAGAGGCCTCATCTTGCTCGCGCCCTAAATCTGTTCGCTCTCGGTTCCGCGGCCTGGAACCTGAGACAGACCTTCGAAGAAGTGGTACGAGAACTCGGCCCGCAATCGGAAGCCTGGATTGCGGCGCGCGGCCGAGCGACAGCTGAGGAATGCGCCTGGTTCCGAGCGACCGTGTTTGGATCGACGCCGAGACGGCCGGGCCTCTCGCGGCGGTCTGGATTTCCTTGGCCGAAGAACCGGACGCGTGCGATGCTACCCCTCGCCGCCAAGACATTTGTGAGGAGCGTTCTCGACGAACTGGTCCTCCTTCGCTTCAAGGACGGACGTTCATGAGCACCGTCTGAAACCTGTTGTGGGGAATCCTGCTTGCGACTGGCTTCAATTGGGTCCTGTCGCCGCCTCCACAATACCTCTCGCTTTGGCAGTCACACTCGGGCACGTACCCAGTCCCTCTGGGCATTTCAGGATAAGATCTGCGCCAGCCCCGAGTCACGCCCACCGGCGCCCCTCCCTTGAGGAAAGTCGGCCTCGATGGAGGCTATTTCTTCTTGGGAGGCACCACCGCGTCCTTGAACGCCTTCGCCAGACGGAATTTCACCACCGTCTTGGCCGGAATCTTGATGGCCTCGCCAGTCTGAGGATTGCGACCCATGCGAGCCTTGCGATTTGCCTTCACCGCCTTGCCCAGCCCGGGAACCACAAACTGCCCGCTGCTCTTGGCTTCCTTTGTGGCCAGAGCGACGAGTTCTTCGAGCACCGCGACGGCGGCCTTCTTCGGGATTTCCCGTATGGTCAAAATATTCGACCGGAGGATTTAGCGCCAGATCACGTATGATGTACGGTCACCATGCAAAACAAAAAATGGGCGCGGTTGTTGGACTATGTAACGGGTCTGGTAAACCAGCAGTTGCTGCTGCAAAACGAATACCTGGCGGCCGAGAACCCTCAATGATCACCTACGAACCGGCCATGCGTGATCACCCAAAATCCGGCCATGGGAATTCGCCCTGCCGCGGTGGTTCTGCCTAATGCTTTGGCGTTGAGTCCTAGCCGGTACGGATCTTCGGCTTCAAGCATCATCTCTCACGGCTAAGTAATACCAGCAGCAGAGGTTGTGAGAAAGTGGAAATCGCAAAGCGATTTCCAAGGCGGCTTCGGTCGCCGTCTTTTCCACAACCTTATTCTGTCGACCGGTCCGACCCCCAAAGCCCTCTCTTGATTGGCCGGATTTCAGGTGATCACGCATGGCCGGATTGGGGTGATCACCGAGGAGAACCGGATCTTGCGATCACACCTTCCCGCCCGTCTGCGGCTGTCCGCTCCGGAGCGATCCACCCTGGCTGAAATGGGCAAGAGACTCGGCCGTAGGGGACTGGAGCAGGTGGCTGGTGTCGCCCAGCCCGACACGATCCTGGCCTGGTACCGCCGGCTGATCGCCCGCAAGTTCGACGGATCCAAGCGCCGATCCTATCCGGGCCGACCGCCCATCGATGGTGAAACCGAAGCCCTGATCGTACGTATGGCCAGAGAGAACTCCGGCTGGGGATACGATCGGATCGTGGGAGCCTTGGCCAACCTCGGCCATCGGGTGTCGGATCAGACGGTGGCGAACGTGCTCAGGCGGTATGGCCGTACCGGCAACTTGGCATGGCCGTCTGAAGGTGTGAAAAATACCAAGAGAAGAAAAAAGCTTTCTCGCAAAGGCGCAAAGCCGAGAAGGCGCAAAGAAGACCAGGCAGTTCTTTCGCGTGAGCTTGGCGCCTTTGCGTCTTTGCGTGAGACTGTTTGATTTTTTCACAGCTTCTCTCGGCCATGAAGGGGCGCGCCATAGCCGCCCTGCTCCATCACGGGCGAGACGCACCGTGCCACGTCGGCCCGCCGCCCGCCAGGGCGGCGACCCGCTCAGCAAGCTGCTCCGTACCCCCTCGTGGGTCCCCCGGCACTACCCCGCTTCGGTTATCGGCGACTTCGGCCGGAAGGATGAGGCCCAATGTGGCTTGCCTTCGGCGGGAAAAACGGGGACGTTCACGTGGGCAGCATGTGGTGCGCTTCCTCTCTACTCGACGTATCCTCCGTTTCAGCTGAAAACAAGCCATTGGTTGCTAAGCGACAGCCGGTCGCAATCTCACCTCCTTTGTTTCAATGCTCAGCGTTGCCGCTTCCAGTCCCTCCGATGTCGCGTCGATCGTGAGCAAACCTGGCTTTTTGGTGCTCTGAAGAATCACCTGGGCTAGGCCGTTAAACAGGCTTCTCTGGCTACCGTTGTCCCATTCCTGGCAATTGGGGTCGCCGTTGCCCACCCCGATCAGCAAGCCCTCGCCCGAGACCTTGAACCTGATCAAGTTGTCAGCCACAGGAACCGTGCGTCCGTCGCCATCGACGGTTGCGACCCGAATGATCGCTAAATCCTCGCCGTCGGCTGCGATCCTGGTTCGATCAGCCGTGAGGATGACCTTGACGGGGGCGCCCGTCGTCTCGCGCCTGGCCGTAAGCGCTGCCTTCCCATCCTTCACGCCTCGTGCTTCAAGCGTGCCAGGTGCATACTTCACTCGCCACTCCAGATGGCGGAACCGCTCGACCTTCTTCGAACCAAGGCTCTGGCCGTTGCAAAACAACTCGACGCTGTCGAGATTGGAATGCACCCACACAAGAATCTCTTCACCTTCCCTTCCTGCCCAATTCCAGTGTGGGAAGAGGTGCAACACAGGATCCTTGCCCCACCATGCTTTGTAGTAGAAATAGTTGTCCTTCGGGAACCCGCATGTGTCAACAATGCCGAATTGCGAACTTATGCTGGGCCAGGAATAAGGCGTTGGCTCGCCGCGATAGTCGAACCCAGTCCAGACAAAACCGCCGGAAAGCCAGGGACGCGCGGCGAAAAATGACAAATATTCATCCGCCCGTTCGCTCACAGCCTTGTCGTTTGCATCATAAGCACTTATCCAGTTGCGCAACTTATCTGTCGTGTAGATACCGCGAGTGGCAACGGTGCTGGGCCCCTCCGTTCCTATTAAGGGCTGCCGGGGGTGATCCTTGTGATATTTGTCGGGATCAGACAGGTTGTGGTTGAACCCCATCACGTCCAGCACCGGTGCAAACGACCGCTCTAATGGCGAGCCCAACACGCCAGCGGTGCACGCGCGGGTCGGGTCCATTCTGTGTGCATGCCCCTGCATCGTCTGGATCACACGCGGGCCGACCTCGTTAGACTGGAGCGTTACTTCCTCATTGCCGAGTGACCATAAGAAGATAGCGGGGCTGTTTCGGTAGCGCTTGATCATTGTTTCCATCTGCGCTATGCCTTCTTCACTCGCCGACATGCACCGCGTTTCGCAGAGCATCAGCATCCCTAACCGCTCGCAGGCTTCCACCCATTCCGGTGTGGGCATATGGTGCGAGGTGCGCACGGCATTGCATCCCACTCTCTGCAGTACCTCGACACGGTAAGATTGCAGCCGATCCGGCAGGGCGACGCCCACACCGGCATGATCCTGGTGATTGCAGGTACCCCGCACGGTGATTCTCCTCCCGTTGAGCAGGAATCCCTGGTTGACATCAAAGGCCAGGGTGCGCACGCCGAACGTCACCCGGTCACGGTCCCGCACGGCACCCGCAGATTCCACGGTAGCGACGGCAAAGTAGAGACTCGGGGTCTCCGGGGACCACAGCGCCACGTCTGCGAGCTTTGCCGTTGCACTGAAACCCTGCTTGCTGTCGGCCGGCACTTCTGTGGTCGGCGAACCGGCCGTCGCAACGATCTTTCCGGCCGCATCCAGAATCTGCCAGCCCACACGGCAGTCCTGCTTCACTGGGCCGCTGTTTTCGACGACAGTGCTCAACTCCAAGGACGCAGCTCTCCCCTGCACCTCGGTCCGCACAACCGTGTCCCATTGGCCCAGATGGAGCGGGTCAACCTTCGTAATCCATACGTGGCGATAGATGCCAGCGCCCTCGTAATACCAGCCCTCTCCGAGAGAAGCATCCACTCGGACAGTGATGCAGTTCTTCCGCCCGTAGAAGAGGAAATCGGTAAGGTCAAAACGGAACGGCACATAGCCGCTGTTGTTGCGGCCCACAAAGCAGCCGTTGCAAAAGACGAGGCTGCTCTGAAAAGCCCCATCGAAATCGATGAAGATACGCCGGCCTAAGTCGCTTTCCAGTACATCAAACACACGCCGGTACCAACCAACGCTCGTTTCTGGATACCTGCGCCCCAGCGGCTTGTAACCCCGCGATTCCAGCCCGTAGGGGGACGGCAATTCTTTGTCGTATACGAACGGCAACTCGACGCCCCAATCATGAGGAAGATTTACCGTCCGCCACGATGTATCGTCGAACCCTGGCATGGCGAATTTGAGGTCGCCTGTCGTGGAAAGGTCCTCCGCGTAACGAACTTTGCCAAAACCGAGGTCTCGGGTTGGATCGTCGGCGTGACCCTGGAAGAATCGCCAGTCGAAATCGAACAGAAGGTGCTCCCGCGGACGGAGATCGATTTCGGGGCGGGTCGGGATCGAACCGGCGATGTCCGCGTGGGCAACCCCGTCGCCCGCGCCCAGCCAGTGCGCTAAGTCCGGAGAAACCGCAAGAATCACGCCCTCGACTGCGGTTGTCTTCACGAAGCTGCGCCGAGATAAAGGCCTCGAATCCATGATAGAGTCTCCTTTCAACACTCGCCACCCGGTGCGCGGCGCGGCACCCTGGATGGAGAATCCCTTATCCCGGACCTTCTGAAAGCCGGCCTGCAAGCGAGTATGGAGGGGCAGTCAAGGGTGAGTTTTAATGGTGCATTCGCTCTGACACGCCCGCCGACCGGCCAGAGCTTTCTTACGACGTGCCCGTCTTCCTCGGGGAGAACTCAAAAGAATGAGATTCTGCGCCGCACTGGGAAGTGAGCCGGTGCCCTCCCGGTCGGGGGGAAACGACAGGAAGGTCGCACACCTTGTCGTTCCCTCCACGCGGGATGGTAACTCAACCGGCGTGGTGAGCCCCTCCCCGCACGGCCTTCGCCGATGAAAAACCCGCGACGCCGGGAACGTTCCTGGCGCTTAGAAGACTAATCTCAAGGCGAACTGGATTTGCCTCTCCGCAAGTACCGTACCACTAGCAATGCCAAACCCTGGAGAGCCTAACACGCCGGACGGTACTCCAAAGGCATGCTGGTTGAATAAGTTGAAGAATTCGGCACGGAATTGAAGTGTCTTCCCTTCAACTAATGTCGTGTCCTTGATTAGCGAGACATCAAAGTTCGAAAAGCACCTGGTGCGAAACGTATTCCTACCAAGGTTGCCGGGATAGTCCTGCAGACCTGTTGTCTGGCCGCCCGGAGTGGCAAAATACTGCTGTCCCAGACCCTGCCCATCGGCGATAACGGCACTTGAAAAGAGATCTTCTTGTGGCGCTCCCCCTGTATTCAGAGTGGCCTTCTGAACCAAATTTGGCCTTGTACCTTGGTAGCCCCAAGGGAGAGTCCCGTATTCCTGAGTCCCGAACGGGGAATTCACAGTGAACGGAAACCCTGACTGCGCCTGGATAATACTTGTCATTTCCCAGCCACGCGTCACCCTCTTCGGCGCGAAAGAGAGAGCCTTCCACTGCTCGAAGGGAAGCTGGTAGATAAAATTTGCCACAAAGCGTTGGGTAAAGTCGAACCCGGAAACCGACTTTTCGCATCCCATGCAAAATGGGTTGTTATAGGACCCACCGGATTGTCCTCCCGGGCCGTTATAGACCGTCCCCACGCTGTCAATGGCTTTTGACCACGTGTAGGAGATTTGGAAAGTGATCCCATGGGTGGGGGAGACCTTGCGAGCTGAAGTCTGCAGAGCGTTGTAGGTAGAGTGGGCGTGGTTGTCGGCCAACTGGACCATGCCCAAGCCGGGGTCGGCAAGCGTGTAGGGAGTGTACTGGGGTTGAGCCCCGGCATATGCATTGGGGTACTCATTACCATATAACCTGGCGGCGTTATTCATCACGTAAGCCATCTGGAAAGCGATATCACCCGGCAATTGTCGCTCCAAGGTCACGTTCCCGGACATCGTGTAACCATTGCGAAGACTTGTTGAATCCAGATCAAGTATCAGCGGACCGCCAAAAAACGCCTCTACTGGCTGAAGGTTGACGGGCGTATTGGGTTTAAGGTTCTTTGTGTTGCCCCCCGATGGGAGAGGATTGCCTTGCAAATCGGTGACAGTTGGTAACCCACTGACAGGTAAGGGGGTCAAAGACATAGGAGGGTTGTAGCGGGTGCCATATGCGGCGAACGGAAAATTGAAAGCCTCCTGATCTGCGAATTGAATTAGTGGGACGTTCGTGAAGATACCGAAACCTCCTCGGAAGACTGTTGCAGGCGTAACCTTGTAGGCAAGCCCAAAACGGGGGCCGAACCCAGTATGGTCTGGCCTGTAAACAGGCTGTGGATTCATAACGAGCATGCGGTAAACGCTACCACCCGCGATGGCCGGATTATCGATGATTCCTGCCATTCGGTTTGCGACCTCGTATGGGACCGAGTTATACTCATACCGCAGGCCCAGGTTAAGCGTTAATTTCGACATGACTTTGACATCATCCTGAAACCAACCAGCCAGAGTGGATCGGCGTATTCCAAAAGGCGCATACCCGCCCCCCGGCGGCCCAAAGCCGGGAAAAGCCAAGGTCCTCTGGTAAGCGGCCGCCTGTCCCAGCATGAAACTAATCAGGGAACTGGGGCTCGGGGTACCGGCCGCCAGATTATTGTCTCCACTGGCCGATGGAATAGCCACCGACAGTGGGGTTCCGAGTTGAAAAATATACTGTCCATTGGGGCCGCCGATTGAAGCGCCATACTCATCATCCCTTACGCGCTGGAAACTGAAGCCCAAGCTGATCGAGTGAGCGTTCTTTGTCCAATTTACCTTATCGTTGAAGTCAAAGGTCTCGGGATGCAAATCGAAGAGTCCCGTGTCGGGGCCCCAGCTTCCCAGGCTGCCATCCGAAAAGGTAAACTGTGGGAATTGGATCGTTCCCGGGCCTATAAACTCGTCGTTCATTAGATACCCAAAGGTGAAACTATTGAGCAACGTCGGAGAAGCAATGTGAGTTTCCGTCACTCCCAGGTTGCGCTGGTTGTAACGCGTAAGCTCTGAAAAATTGGATGCCTCCGTCAGAGCCACTGGGTCTGTGGCGCCCATAATATTGTTCGACCACGTGTATCGGCCGTATATTGAATCCTTCGACGAAAAGCGGTGATCCATTCGTGCTGACCACTGGTCGCGATTTATGGGAAGACTCGCATTGCTATTGTACGTACCGGGTCCAAAGGGGCCCGCGGGATCGTTGGGAAGCGGGTAACGACTCATGACCGTTTGAGCAACGGCGTTGAGGGGGACCGTCAATTGATCAGGCTGCCCATTTGCACCTTTGATGGTCACAATACCTTGGCGGTTCTGAGCCGTGGGCACGGGGAACAAGGCCGGCTCTCCCAAGCGCTGCCGGTAGCCCGCATATTGAACGAAGAAGAATGTCCGCTCCTGGCCGCTATAAACGTGAGGAATCACAATCGGTCCGCCCAGTGTCCCGCCAAATTCGTTCCTCCTGAAAGGAGGAACAGCATTGGAAAAGAAGTTGCGCGCATCGAATGCGCTGTTTCGGACAAACTCGAACAGGCTCCCGTGTAGCGGGTTGTTCCCTGTTTAGTGACGAGTTGAACGATCTCTCCGGAGCCACGACCGAATTCAGCAGAATAGTTGTTCTGCAAGACCTTGAACTCCGCAATGGCGTCCAAGTTGAAGTTCGTGAATTGCCCCCCGCCGAGTTCATTGTCCGAGGTGTCGCTGTTGTCCAAGTAGCTCGACCCTGTTGTCCCTCTGTTCCCATTGCTTGCCACGAAGCCCTCGAAGGAGAAGGAGGAGTCGACCTCATAATTCATGCCGGGCTGCATCAGCACCAGATTAGTGATATCTCGTCCGTTAAGGGGAAGCGTACTCACCTGTTGTCCCTCCACTAATCCGGCTACCGTCGCGTTGGTCGTGTTTAACAATGGGGGAGCAGCGCTGACTTCCACCCTCTGTGTGCTTCCCGCGAGAGCCAGAGTAAAATCCACTTACCGATGCTGGGTAACGTCCAGGGTGACTCCCTTGGAGGTCGCCTCCTTAAACCCATTAGCCTCCGCCCTGACGTCGTACGTTCCTACGAGAAGGTCAGAAAGCGAGTAAGTTCCCGAGGCTCCCGAAACCGTGAAGCGCGAGATTCCGGTTCCTTGCTGGACCACGGTCACTTTGGCACCGGGAATAACTGCCCCACTAGGGTCCTTGACGGTTCCTTCGATCTCGCCCACTGCCTGGGCCCAAGCAGGCGAAGGCAATTCAGCGATAAGAAGCAGCGCTCCGCAAAGAAACACGAACGTGGTTTTCATCGAATTGGTCCTCCTTCAGAAATACGGCAAAAGTACCAAGAGCTCTAAGTCCGAGGGCAGCAAAACAGATAACAAAGCACATCCGAAGGTTCACAGACGCACGTTTTTCCCCATAATTGCCTCCAAAACGATATATGACCCAATCCCGACAGCCTTGGACCAGCGGGGCATTTTTGGTGTCGATTAGCTTTCGTGGACTACCCGAGCCACGCCGAGTCCTGTTTGGAGACCCTCGCCAATCGGGCTTGGTTTACACCCAGTGCGGGTACTTGTCAAGGGGAAAACTTAGATGATAGAAACGTTCATATCGAACACTAAGGCGACGTTTTCAACATGTTTTGGCGAATTTAAGGCCGCAATCGACTAGGCTCAGCAACGTTTCCATTTGACAGCAGTCAGCCCGATTTGATATCTGTTTGCGACGTGCTCTCGTAAAGCCACCGTCAAAGGGGATAATAGTCATGCTTCCCATCGATAGAGTTCGAGGCCTGATCGCAGGAAAGCCGATTGACCATTTACCTGTTCAGCCCATGATCATGATGTTTGCCGCCAAACATCTGGGAATTCCTTATATTGAGTACACAAAAGACGGCAGGAAGATGGCGCAAGCTCAAGTAAAGGTGGTGCGGGATTTCGGCATCGACTGCCTGATGACTTGTTCTGACCCCGCCAGGGAAGTGTTTGACATCGCGGGCGAGGGAAGCATCAACTGGTACGCAGACCAGGGGCCTGCGATCTGTGAAGAGCGCGCAGCGCTGCTCGATAAGTCACGGTTGAAGACCTTTCCAATCCCGAATCCGCTCGGGGGGGGAAGAATGCACGATCGGATCAGGGGCATTGAAGTCATGCTCCAGGAGTTCGGCGGCGAGGTCTCAATAGTTGGATGGGTTGAAGGTCCCCTGGCTCTGGGCCAAGAGTTACGCGGTTTGACCCGCATCATGACGGACTTCATAGATGATCCCGCCTTTGTGGGTGACCTGCTGGACTTCGCCGCGGAGGTTGCAATGGTTTACGCCGAGGCACAAGTTCAAGCTGGGGCCGACACGGTCGGAATGAGTGACGCGGCCGCCAGCATGATCGGGCCTCGTTATTACCGCGAGTTTCTGTTTCCCAGGCAATTGCGGGTTGTTGAATCCATCCGGAGGGCCCACCCCCCAAGTAATCGTCAGGCTACACATGTGCGGCAATACCAACCCGCTGATCGCGCAAATGAAGCAATTGCCGGTTCACGTGTTTGAGCTCGACTCCCCGACGAACTTGGCGGCGGCACGCGGTATTCTCGGTCCTGAACGGGTCATTCTCGGCAATGTCGCCACGGTCGAGGATATGCTGGAGGGGACACCCGAGCGGGTGTACGAAGCGTGTAGAAGTTGCCACGAGATCTCCGGGCCCTTCCACATTGTTGGCACTGGCTGTGAGGTGCCTCCCGCAACTCCGGCCGAGAACCTTCGCGCCATGGTTCGATACGCAACAGAACATCAACTTTACCAATTTGAGCGGCGCGCGGCCTGAGGCGAGCTCCAGAGCTGTTCCCCGAGGGACGGCGCGGGGTCGATGGGTGCTGTTACCGAATAACCGCTTCTGGCCTGACAGTCGAGGCGGACTCCAAAAGAGCGGCAGGGGAGGGAGGCGCGGTTGAACCTCGCACTCGCAATTCATTCTTGAGTACTGTCACTTGAGCTTCTTCCGTCCCTCCAGGCTGGTCCGAGAGCTTGCACATCAAGAGATCCATGGCTAGCTTTCCCATCTCGTAAGCCGGCTGGGCGATCGCCGTCAGCCGAGGACTTGTATTCGAAGCCCATTCAAAATCGTCAAATCCCAGAACGCTGACGTCCTCCGGGCATGGAATATGAAGTTCTCCCAGTGCTCGCAGGACACCCAAGGTCATTTTGTTGTTGCAGGTAAAGATCGCCGAAGGAGGAGTGGCCAACCGCATCAACTCCAAACCGGCGCCATAAGCCTCTTCCGCCTGATGACCGACGCAGCGGAAGTAGTCTTCACATCCCGGAAGGTGATTCTGGTTTATGGCCTGGCTGAAACCCTCAACCCGCTCTGCCACATTGGGCAGCTCGCGACAACACGCTACAATGGCAATCCGTTTATGACCCAGAGCGGCAAGGTAATTCGTGGCTTCTCGAGATGCCTCTAGATTGTCAGTGACCACCGCCGCACTCGGAAAATTCCTGGGGACGCGGTCGAAAAATACGAACGGCGTGCGCTGGCGCGTCAGGCAGTCCCGAGCTCCATGCGGGTCTACCGGAGCAATCAGTACGCCGTCTACTCTTCGCGACAAAACCATGTGGAGGGAGCTACTCTCCAGCTCACGGTCTTCCCTGGAATCGCATACGATCACGGAATAACCGCACTGTCGCGCCACATCCCCCATGCCCCTCATCACTTCGGGGTAGAAGAAGTTGGTGAGGTCAGGGACTACCACGCCGATGGTCTTGCTGCGACGCACCTTAAGGCTTCGCGCTATGACGTCCGGGTGGTAATCGAGCGCTTCGATGGCCCGAAGGACGCGCTACCTCAATTCTTCCCTCACCGTAGTTTTGCCGTTTATTACGGCGGAGGCTGTGGAAAGAGAAACATTTGCCAGCCTTGCTACATCACGAATCGTCATAATGATAGTCCTCAAAAGTCTACGTACACTCGAAGACAAAGCCCAGCTAGGTGGCAGCCAAACAATGTTAGATACTTTTCTGCCCGGCGTCAATTACTGCCAGCCCAGGTGACTGCCAGCCCAGGTATCGCACTCTGTTCGGCCTCGAACGGAAGTAACCTTGGCTGGGGAGCCGGCGTCGTTTCCGCAAAGGAGAGGCACGTCAAGCGCGCCGGACAGAACGTTTTCAAAATACCCAAGATTTGTCGGAACACCTATTCCACTTGGGTAAACCGGGAGGGACACATCGTTTCCAAACATCGCCTTACGGGGAGGCCCTACGTTGACCGCCGCAGCCAGCGCTCCTATTCGCTTTGTCGGAGCCAATGACGGCGCGTCCAGCACAGCTTTCCTCATTGAAATGGCCCACGTGCTCGCTCAGCGGAGAAATCGCTTTACGTACTGGGTTGTCTTATTTGACGGCCAAGAGGCACTGAAAGACTGGTCTGCCTCGGATGGCTTGTACGGGAGCCGCCACTTTGCCCAGTCGCTCAGCGCGGACCAGGTGAAGCAGATTCGCGCCATGTTCAACGTGGATATGATTGGGGACAGGAACCTTCACATCCACCGTGAGAGCCACTCGGATGCTCAGCTCACCGATCTCATTTTTCGTGATGCCCAGGACCTCGGTTACGGGCGGTATTTTCTGGAACGGCCGCTATCCGTGGAGGATGATCATATGCCTTTTGTTCGGGCTGGGATTCCCGCCGTTGAGTTAATTTCGCTCGATTACGGCCCGTTCAACATTTTCTGGCACACGCCCTTCGACACCGTGGGAAAGTGC
>Ga0187852_1001317_pt1 | contig 23648 bp, 17 predicted proteins | sample June2016WEW_6_40_FD_134511 | JGI IMG/M metagenome (GOLD analysis project Ga0187852, IMG submission 134511) | Peatland microbial communities from SPRUCE experiment site at the Marcell Experimental Forest, Minnesota, USA - June2016WEW_6_40 | ecosystem: Environmental > Terrestrial > Soil > Wetlands...
AGACCGCGGCATCCGGCCATTTCTCCGCCGTCGCAGGCCTTCTGATAAAGCGCGCGAGCCTGAGCGTAGTCCTCGCTCATGCCCAGGCCAAACTGGTAGAACAGGCCGAGGTCGTAGCATCCGTGCATCTCCCCGCCGTCGCAGGCCTTCTGATAAAGCGCACGCGCTTGAGCGCCGTCCGGCGCCACGCCTATGCCAGACTGGTAGAGTACGCCGAGACCGCGGCATGCGGCCATTTCTCCGCCGTCGCAGGCCTTCTGATAAAGCGTGCGCGCCTGGGCGTAGTCCGGCGCCACGCCTTGGCCAGACTGGTAGAGCGCGCCGAGACCGCGGCATCCGGCCATTTCTCCGCCGTCGCAGGCCTTCTGATAAAACGTGCGCGCCTGAGCGTAGTCCTGCGCCACACCCAGGCCGCTGTCGTAGAGATTGCCTAGTTCGCTGCATCCGGCCATCAATCCGCTATCGCAGGTCTTCTGAAAAAACGTCCGCGCCTGGGCATAATCCCGGCTCACACCGAGACCATTGGCGTACAAACGGCCAAGGTTGGCGCATCCGTGCATCTCCCCGCCATCGCAGGCCTTCTGAAAAAACGCTCGCGCCTGGGCATAATCCTGGCTCGCGCCTTGGCCATTGGCATGGAGAAGACCGAGGTTGGCGCATCCATGCAGCTCTCCGCCGGCACAAGCCTTCAGATAAAGCGTACGCGCCTGGGTATAGTCCTGAGGCAGGCCCTGGCCATGGTCGTAGAGCTTGCCGAGGTTCCAGCATCCAGCCATCTCCCCGCCGTCGCAGGCCTTCTCAAGGAGCGGTCTGGCTTCCTCGTAGCGCTTCTGGTCGTAGAGCGCCGCCCCCTCCTTGAACCACTCGCCTGCTTGATGGAGATCCCGCGACCGGGCAGCCGCTTCCCGCGCATCGCGTACGGGCTGAAGTTTGAGACTCAACATGGTCCGTCCGGACGCCTTGATGTCAACCTCATTCTCGACTTTGTCCAGGCCGTCCAGGGTTACTGCGCCCACCAAGTGGTGGCCCGGCGAAACCGGCGCTCTTTTCGAATCAGTTTCACCGATTTTGCCCATTCCTTTGCCGTCCAGCGTCCAGTTGCAGGCCAGATCGCACATCACCACCAGCGTAGGGCCGCCTGACTTGGCTGGCGGCGTCTTCGGCCGCAGAATCGGCCCCTCATCCTGTTGCGCCAGAACCCGCACAGCCGCGACGGCCATGGCCGCAGCCAGCGCCCATCGAGCCGTCGTCCTTGTTCTCATCTCATCCTCCCGCGAATTCGTTCGCCGTGATCCCTCACACTCATCGGGAAGTCTTTGCCTTCGTCCGGAAGATCGTTTCCAATGCGTAACGGCTCACTGCACCCCGCGCAGCAAACCGCAGGCCTCCGACAATCCGCCGTCGCAGGCTTTCTGAAAGTACTTGCGAGCATCGCCGGTGTTACCAGCGTCCTGGTAGAGCGAACCGAGGCTGGCGCAACTGGACAAGGTCCCCTGGTCGCAGGCCTTCTGGTAGACCTCGCGCGCCATCTGCACACTCTGTGGGCCGCCGAGGCCCTGGGCGTAGAGATAGCCGAGGTAGTTGCAGGCCCTCATCTCTCCGCCATCGCAGGCCTGGGCAAAGAGCGTGCGCGCCTGGACGTATTGCTTGGCGTCGTAGCTGGACTTGCCCTGGCCGTAGACGCTGCTCCACGGCGGGTTTGCCGCGGGCCGGGCGGATTCGAGCCAGATGTAGACGCCGGTGACATCGGAACTGGGCCGGTGGCTTTTGGCGGTGGCCATGGCGCGGAGCACGGCGCCGCTGGGCAACGACGATACGGGCTGGGTGTAGATGCGCGATGCCTCCGTAGGCGGGCTGCCGTCCACCGTGTAGTGGATGGTTGCGTTCGGGGTTGCGTCGGAGATCGCTACTGATTGCGCTTCGGCGTAGGTTCCTCCGCCCGGAGTGAGTACGGGGATAGCCGTCGTGGGCGTGGAGAGCAAGAACCATGCAGCGAACCCAATTCCCAGGCCGGCAACGATCACAGCTGCCGCCACGGCCCACTTCGGGATTCCAGCGCGCTGCGGGATGGGTTCGGGTTCCGGCGCCGGCGAGGGCTGCCGTGACAGCGGCGGCGGCTCGACGACGGTTACGGGTTTGGGCCCGGGCGGCGGGGGCGCAAGCGCCTCCAACAAGGCTGGCGCCGAAGGGAAGCGCTGCTCACGCTCCCGGGCCAGCAGGCGCATCACAATCGCTTCCAGCCCCGGATGCTCCCTGGCGAGATTCGGCCGCAGGTTGCAGAGTGGCACTGGCACTCCCTGCAGGTGCTGGAACATCCAGCCTTCTATGTTCTCGGCATGGTAAGGCGGACGCCCGGCGAGCATCTCGTAGAGGACGCAACCCAGGGCGTAGAGGTCGGTGCGGCCGTCCAACTCGGCGGCTGGCGTGCCACGCCACTGCTCGGGCGCGGCGTATTCCGGGGTAAGCAGCACCCCGTGCGTGTGGCTCAGGTTGGTGATGCCCTCGGTCATGGCGGCAATGCCGAAGTCCAGCACCTTGGCCTGCTCCCCGCCGTCGTGTTGCGCTCCCAGCAGGATATTCTCCGGCTTGATGTCCCTATGAATGGCGCCGCGGGCGTGGGCCGCGGCCAGACCGGCGGCCAACCCGCGGGCGATGTGCAGAGCTCGCGCGACCGGTAGGCCGTGGGGCGCCTGATGAAGGACTGCGCGTAAGCTCGGACCGGCCACATACTCCATCGCAATAAACAGGGAGCCGTCCTCGTCCTGGTCCAGGTCGGCAACCTCGACGATGTTGGGATGCCGCAACAGATAAGCTGCCCGCGCCTCCTGGCGGAAGCGCTTGATAAATTGGGGATTGCGGCTCAGATCGGTGGCCAGGAACTTGAGCGCCAATTCCCCCCCAAGCATCAGGTGCTCGGCCAGGTAGACAACACCCATCCCGCCTTGGCCCAGTTTGCGCTCAATGCGGTATTTGCCGCGCACGATATGGCCGGGCTCGAGATCCGGCGACCCGATCAGAACTGCCCCGTCGACGGGGCATGTAGTGCGCTGGTCTGGATAAGGCGTATCGCAAATCGGGCAGGATTTCATGCCGCACTCTTACTTGGCTCTGCGCCCTGCGTTGGCGGGGGAGGGTCAATGGTCAAGAGCATATCATTGTTTCCCGTTTTCGTGGTCCGATGGCCCCGTCTGCCTGTCACTGGCCGTTGACCCCTTCTCCCGCACTCCCCATTCCCGGCGCTGCGCGTCCAACCATTGCAGGGATGGTCATGGAGGCGGCTCTCATTTTTTGGGGAGATCATTGTGCGCCGAATGGCTCCGATGCGCCCCCGCCGGATACAATGGTGTTCTACGCTTCGGCAACCGGGCCATACGCGAGTTTTTTTGAGATTTGGAGCAGGTGCACGTGAGAGGCATAATCTGCCGCGGTTTGCGGCTTGAGTTGGTTGCAGGACTGGGTATCGCGCTGGCTATGCCCGCGTTGGCAATGGCTGCGGTGAATGCGCAGCGCCTGGCCACGCAGACCGCGGTCACCGTGGAGACCCGCGATAAGGATGGGCGCACACAGGCCACCGTAGCCGTGACCGTAACCGGCGAAGATGGGCTTCCGGCAACCGGCGCCATCGCCATCAGCGACTACGGCAGCCAACTGGCCGGCGCGGCGCTGAATGCCCAGGGCCAGGCCAACATCGTGCTTGACCTGCCAGCCGGCGATCACTCCCTGACCGCGGTTTATGCCGGCGACGCCACCCACCTGGGCTCAACCTCCCAGGAATCCGGCGCGCAAGCCCAGGCTAGTTCCACGCCCAATTTTCTGGTTTCCGTCGCGCCGGCCACCCTCTCTCTTACCCCCGGCCAATCGGGAACGGTCACCGCCTCCGTCACGCCCCAGAACAGTTCCGCGTTGACGGCCCCGATGTTTGTTACGCTCTCTTGCTCCGGCCTTCCCGACCAGGCTTCCTGCACCTTTACTCCGGAGAACGTTGAAATCCTGCCCAACGCCACCGCCGCAATCACCAGTTCGATGATCATTACCACGCAGCTGGGATCCCAAGGCGTGGCAACCTCTACGGCTCGTCCCCGCTCCAACCTCGTGGCCTGGGCGTTTCTATTGCCCGGCGCGCTGGGCCTGGGCGGTCTTGCCTGGGGAGTTCGACGCCGCCCCTGGCTCAACCGGCTCTCGCTGCTGGCCCTGCTCGGCCTGGTCACCATGCTGGGTACAACGGCCTGCAATCCTCGCTACAACTACGAACACCACGGCCCGCCTGCGAATCCCGCTACCCCCGCGGGCACTTACACGGTGTACGTTACCGCCCAGTCCAGCAACGGCGTCACTGCCATCACCAATTCCACCACCATGGCGCTGACGGTTAAGTAACAGGCAATTCCCTGCATGAACCGCTGGCATTCCCCTCCGCCGGAACTGTACGCGCTGGTGGAGCATGCGCCGGCGACGGTGCTGTTGGAGTGCGCAAAGCACGCCGCAACAGAATCTCACTCAGAGCCCCCACCGGATTACCCACCAGACTCCCTGACCCGCCTCTTCACCGCTCCCCTGCGCGAAGTCGAGGCCAACGAATCAGTGGAACTCCCAACCCTCTTCGCGGAAATCGAGAGCGCCGTTGCGGCCGGCCTATTTGCCGCTGGCTTTTTTACCTACGAGTGCGGCAACTCCTTTGAACCCATGGCCCCCATGCGGCCCAGCCGGCCCGGTCAGCCGCTGGCCCAACCCCTGGCTTGGTTCGGCATCTATGACCGTCCCTGGCTCTTCGACCATCGAATCGGAGCCTTCCTCAACGGCGATCCTCCCGGCCTAACCCAGCTCCGCGCCGGCGCCGCCGACGAAGAATCGGCACCCGACCCGCCGCTCGATGCCAGCTTCGGCCTCACAGAACCGCAATACGTCGAGCGTATCGCAGCCATCCACGAATGGATTCGCGCCGGCGACATCTATCAACTCAACTTCACCGTTCCCATGCGCATACATGCCCCAGGCAACCCCGCCGCGCTCTATCGGCGCCTCCGCGGCCGCCAGCCGGTTCCGTACGGTGCCTTTTTGCATTGGCAGCCCAACCGACGCATCCTTTCCTTTTCACCCGAGCTCTTCTTCCGTTTGGAAGATCACGGCCCCGCGCGGCGCATCACCACCCGCCCCATGAAAGGAACCGCGCCCCGCGGCCGCACCACCTGCGAAGACCGCGCCCTGGCGGTGTGGCTCCGCAACGACCCCAAAAACCGCGCCGAAAACGTGATGATCGTAGACCTGCTGCGCAACGACCTCGGCCGCCTCTGTGCCTTCGGCAGCGTTCGCGTCGAAAACCTCTTCGCCGTCGAGCGCTACCCGACCCTATGGCAGATGACCTCGACCGTCACCGGCGAACTCCGCCCTGAAATCGGCTTCCATCAGATTTTCCGCGCGCTCTTTCCCTGCGGCTCCATCACCGGCGCGCCCAAAGTCCGCGCCATGCAACTGCTGGCAAAGATCGAGGAGCAACCGAGAGGCGTCTACACCGGCGCCATCGGCTTCTTCTCAAAACAACAAACCGTCTTCAACGTAGCCATTCGCACCCTCGAACTCGACGGCGAGTGCGGCGCCATGGGCGTCGGCAGCGGCATCGTCATCGACTCCGATCCGGTCGGCGAGTTCCGCGAATGTCTCTTGAAGGCGGAGTTTCTTACCTCTGCCGGCGACCGCATCCCGGAGCGCTTCGAGCTTCTGGAGAGCCTGCTCTGGCGACTCGGGTATCCGTTCATCGAATTGCATCTCGACCGGCTCGAAGATTCGGCTTACTACTTCGGATTCCCCTGCAACCGCGCCGAGGCGAAGGCAGCGCTGCTGGCTTACGCGGCGGCATTCGGGGATCGGCAGCCTCGCAAGGTCCGCCTCCTGCTCAACCGCGAGGGCAACCTGCAAATTGCTGACGAACTCCTGTCCGCGAGCGACGGCCACGCCAAGCCGCTCCGCGTGCGCATCGCGTCCCAGCGCACCGACCCCCAGGACCCCATGCTCTTTCACAAGACAACGCACCGGCCTCTCTACGCGGAAGCCCTCAGGATCGCAAACGAGGCTGGCTTTGACGATGTACTGTTTTTCAACATGCGCGGCGAGGTCACCGAAGGCGCAAGACACAACATATTCCTGGAAAAAGACGGTCGCTGGTTCACGCCGCCTATCGAATGTGGACTGCTTGCCGGCGTCCATCGCCGCCATCTCTTGGAATCGCAGCCCAACGTGGAAGAGCGGGGTCCCCAGCGACAGGTCTTCGTCGCTGGGGTGCAAGAAAGAGTGCTCTATCCCCAGGATCTCCGCCAGGCCGACACCGTCTATCTTTCCAACGCCGTCCGCGGCTTGCGCCCCGTAGCAATCGACTGGGAAGATTAGCCATCACTCCGGCTTGAGCACGACCTTGATTGCCTCACCCGTCTGCAGCAGTTCCATGGCCTGCGGAAACTCGCTCAGCTTCAGGCGGTGCGTAATCGCCGGCTCCAGGTTCAGCTTGCCGGTGGCCAGCAGCGCCTCCATCTGGAACCACGTCTCGAACATCTTGCGCCCGTTGATGCCCTGCACAATTGCGCCCTTGAAGATGATGTCGCGCGCGAAGTCCAGCTCGAAGGGCCTGGACGGAATCCCCAGCAGCGACGCGCGCCCGCCCGTCCTTAACACCGCAAAGCCCAGCCGTATGGCCTCCGGACTGCCCGACATCTCCAGCAGCACGTCTACGCCGGTCCCTCCCGTAGCCTCCAGAATCCGCTTCTCCGCGTTGTCTACCGCTGGGTCCAGCACCAGGTCGGCGCCCATCGCGGTGGCCGCGGCCCTCCGGCGCGCATTCACCTCGATGGCAAACACCTGCGCCGCTCCGCAAGCCTTGGCCACGGCAATCGAGAACAGCCCAATCGCCCCGCAGCCGGTCACGGCCACAGTCTGCGCCGCAATCGCCCCAGCCAGCACCGTATGCACCGCGTTCCCCAGCGGATCCAGCAGCGAAGCATACTCCTGCGGAATCGACGGCGACAGCTTCCAGATGTTGCTCTCGGGAATCATCGCGTAGCTCGCGAACGCCCCGTCCGCATCCACGCCTAGAATCCGCACATGCTGGCAGATGTGCGCCTCGCCGATGCGGCATTGCATGCACTTGCCGCAGGCCACGTGCATCTCCGCGGAAACCAGGTCGCCCTCTTTCACCGTCGTCACGCCGCGGCCCACTCCGGCCACCGCGCCCGAGAACTCGTGGCCCGGAATCAGCGGCGGATGGATGCGTCCCTGCGCCCAGGGGTCCCAGTTGAAGATGTGCAGGTCGGTCCCGCAAACGCTGGCAGCCTGCACCCGCACCAGCACCTCACCGTGGCCCGGCGCGGGAACCTGAACCTCGCGCAACTCGATGCCCGGCGCGGCGTGAGCCTTGACTACCGCCTGCATCGTGCTGGGCATATCGCGGAACCCCCTAAATCGGCGAACACCTCAGTCTATCAACCGCCGCCGATCCCTTCCGGCGTGATAGAACGGATTTTGAGTGGGAGCGCCGGCCGGAGAACAACAATGCTTCAAAAGAAAATCGATTTCCGCGCAGCCTTTGCGTTTGTCGCTGTGCTTGCCGCAAGCTCAGCCGCCCTTGCTCAAACAGCGGATCAGGCCTGGCTGCGCTACACGGGTCACACTGCCCGCGTACTTTACCCGCGCGATGTGCGCGCACTCGGAACAGGCGCCATCGAAGCATCCGCGGTTCAGGAACTCCGGCGTAATCTTGGCGATCTCGCGACCGGGCCTTTCCATTCCTTTTCGGCGCGTGCGAAGGCCGCGTTTGGCGGGCAGACGATCGTCGGCACCGTGGAGGAGGTTCGCAAAGCCTTTCCAGACATACACATACCTGCCGACCTCGAGCCTGATGGTTTTTGGATTTACTCAGCTCCATGCAGCGATCACTACAACGGTTGTGGCGAGCACAACCTGATCGTCATTACGGGCGGCGATGAACGCGGCGCTCTTTACGGTGCGTTTGCCCTTCTCCGTTTTGCCGCTCCTGCCGACCTTGGTGAAAGCCGTCCTGAGAACCCCTGGCGCGGCCGTCCAGCCACACCCATCCGCTGGGTCGACGAGTGGGATAACCCCGACGGCACAATCGAGCGCGGATACGCCGGCCGGTCAATATTTTTTGAAGGCGGCAACGTCCGCTCCGATCTCGCTCCCATGGCCGAATACGGCCGCCTCCTTGCCTCCATCGGCATCAACGGCCTCAATGTCAACAACGTCAACGCGGCGCCGCAACTCCTCGACTCTGATCATCTGAAACAACTGGCGCGTGTTGCCGGCGCTCTGCGTCCATGGGGTGTCCGCCTCGCCATGAGCGTAGCCATCGCCAGCCCCCAAACCATCGGCGGCCTCAGCACCTACGACCCCCTCGACCCGGCTGTGAAAGCCTGGTGGACCGCCAAGGTCGACGAAATCTACACTCTCATCCCCGACTTCGCCGGCTTCACCGTCAAGGCCGACTCCGAAGGCCAGCCCGGCCCATCCAGCTACGGCCGCACACCCGCCGACGCCGCCAACCTCCTTGCCGCCGCGCTCGCGCCCTACGGCGGCCTGGTCCTCTACCGCGCCTTCGTCTACAACCATCACCTCGACTGGCGCGACCCCAAGGCCGACCGCGCCCGCGCCGCATACGACATCTTCCACCCCCTCGACGGCAAATTCGCTGCCAACGTCATCATCCAGACCAAGGAAGGCCCCATCGACTTCCAGGCCCAGGAGCCCGTCTCGCCGATCTTCGCCGGCCTTCGCCAAACTAGCCAGGCCATGGAACTCCAGGTCACCCAGGAGTACACCGGCCAGCAGCGCCATCTCGTCTACCTCGCCCCCATGTGGAAGCAGGTCCTCGATTTCGACCTTCGCGCAGACGGCCAGCCCACGCCCGTCAAGGAAATCCTGGCCGGCAAATCCTTCCATCGACCATTAGGCGGAATGGTCGCCGTCGCCGGAGTGGGCCGCGACCGCTGGCTCGGTTCCCCGCTCGCTCTCGCCAATCTCTACGCCTTTGGCCGTCTGGCCTGGGACCCCAATCTCTCGCCTGAGCAGATCGCCGCCGAGTGGACGCGCCAGACCATCGGTATCGACCCGGACGTCGTCCGCACCGTCACAAAAATGCTCATGCAATCCTGGCCCGCCTACGTCAACTACACCGGCCCGCTCGGCATACAGACCCTCACCGACATCACCGGCAGCCACTACGGCCCCAACATCGAATCCAGCGAGCGCAACGGCTGGGGCCAGTGGCACAACGCCGACAAGGACGGCGTCGGCATGGACCGCACCGTCTCGACCGGCACGGGCTTCGCCGGCCAATACCCGCCTGAAGTAGCAAAACTCTACGAGTCGCTTGCCACCACCCCCGACGAGTTGCTCCTCTTTTTCCACCACGTGCCCTACACCTACCGTCTGCACTCCGGCAAAACCGTCATCCAGCACATCTACGACAGCCACTACGACGGCGCAGCCCAGGCCGCGCAATTCGTCCGCGAGTGGGCCACGCTCGAAGGCCGCATTAAAGACCAGCCGCTCTACGAACAGGTCCGCGACCGCCTCGTCTACCAGGCCGGCCACGCCATCGTCTGGCGCGACGCCATCGTGCAGTATTTCCTGAAATTGAGCGGAATCCCCGATGTAAAGGGCCGCGCCGGCCACTATCCCGGCCGCCTTGAAGCCGAAGACGCCCGCCTCACCGGCTACAAGGTCATCGACATCGCTCCGTGGGAAGACGCCTCCGGCGGTAAAGCGGTTTCTTGTGGCGAGGAGTTTTCAGATAAGGAGAAACAGCGTATTTGCTCCGCCGAGTGGACCTTTACTGGCCCCGCCGGCCGCTACAACATCGCCGTCCAGTACTTCGATCTGCAGGGAGGCGTGGCGCACTTCGCGCTGAAGGTAAACGGCCAGCCCGCCGACGCGTGGGCCGCGGATGCAACCCTGCCGTCAAACCGCCCCAACGGCGACAACTCCACCCGCCGCACCGTCTACAACATCGGTCTAAAGCCTGGGGACCTGCTGCGCGTCGAGGGCATCCCCTACGGCTCCGATCCCGCCGCCCTCGACTACATCGAAATCACGCCCGCGCCATAGTGCCAGAATCCCGGGTCTCGGATTCGAGACCCGGGATTCCTATCTGGCTAACTCGCAAGCATGCGCGGAGCGCGGCTAACTCCGCTTCCCGAACTCACCCCACCGCCGGCAGCCCGGCCAGCGCCATCGCGATCTCCTCCGCCGGATAGTCGTAGTTCTCCAGCTTCCCGGCCTGATAGTCGATGTACGACTGCATGTCGAAGTGCCCATGCCCGCTTAGATTGAAGAGAATCGTCCGCTGCTTTCCTTCTTGCTTGGCTTGCAGGGCTTCGGTGATGGCCACGGCGACGGCATGGTTCGCCTCCGGCGCGGGAATGATTCCCTCCGCCTGCGCAAACAGAATCCCGGCGGCAAAGGCGTCCAGTTGCTGCACGCTCGTGGCCTCGATCAATCCCAGGTCCTTCACGTGCGAGACTAGCGGGGCCATGCCGTGGTAACGCAACCCGCCGGCATGAATTCCCGGTGGAATAAACGTGCTGCCCAGGGTGTGCATCTTGACCAGAGGGGTCAGATGGGCGGTATCGCCAAAGTCGTAGGTGAATGGTCCCTTGGTCAGGCTGGGGCAGGCCGAAGGCTCGACGGCAATCACGCGCGCATGGCTTTGGCCCTTGATCTTGCGGCCCAGGTACGGCATCGCCAGGCCGGCAAAGTTCGATCCGCCGCCCGCGCAGCCGATAATCACGTCGGGATCGTCGTCCGCCAGGGCCATCTGCTCGATCGCCTCCTGCCCGATCACCGTCTGGTGCAGCAGCACGTGATTCAGCACGCTGCCCAGTGAGTACTTGGTGTTCGAGTCCTTCGCGGCCACTTCCACGGCCTCTGAAATCGCGATGCCCAGCGAGCCGTTCGAGTCCGGATGCTGGGCCAGAATGGCGCGCCCCGACTCCGTCTCCGTGCTCGGGCTGGCGGTCACTGAAGCTCCAAAGGCTTCCATCAGGGCGCGGCGGTACGGCTTCTGGTTATAGCTCACCCGCACCATGTACACCTTGCACTCCAGGCCGAAGAATGCGCAGGCCATGGCCAGCGCCGAGCCCCACTGCCCGGCTCCGGTTTCGGTCGAAAGCCGTTTGGTGCCCTCCACCTTGTTGTAGTAGGCCTGCGCCACGGCGGTATTCGGCTTGTGGCTGCCGGCCGGGCTCACACCCTCGTATTTGTAGTAAATCCGCGCCGGAGTATCCAGCGCCTTCTCCAGGCGGCGCGCGCGGAAGAGCGGCGAGGGACGCCATTGCGCGTACACCTGCCGCACCTCTGGCGGAATCTCGATCTCCCGCTCCGTGCTCACTTCTTGCATGATCAGGCTCATCGGAAACAGCGGCGCCAGGTCGTCCGGTCCGATCGGTTTGAGCGTGCCTGGGTGCAGGACCGGCGCCATTGGCTTGGGCAGATCGGCAACAATGTTGTACCAGGCAAGAGGAATGCGGTTTTGCGGCAGGTTGTATTGGATGGTTTCCATGCGCAACATTCTAGCAGCCGGGGAATCGCCGCGACTACGCTCTGGCCACCTCCACCAGCACAGAATAAAAAGCGGCCTCCGCGCTCGTGCGGTGAAAGAACCGCCGGTCCATCGACCCATGCCCCAGCTCACCGGTCATCCCAGTTCGCGCGCTCAAAGACTTCGTGCTCCTGTCCGCGTTTCAGCGGCCCCTTGGCCACGCCTGCCTGAGCCGGCCGGAAGCGGCATGATGGAACCAAACTCCCTTTGATCCCGTAGTCCGTTTTAAGGAGGCAGAGAGAGAATGGCTCCTCACTTAAGCCGGACAATCGCCATCGTCAAGTCGGGCATCTCCGGCTTCCTCATCATCGTCTTCGGCGCCGGCATCTGGTCAGCGCTGGTTGGCGCCAATCTCAGCGTCAGCCCGGCAGTTCCCTGGGCAGTCCCCGTCATGGCTCTGGTGTTGTGGCTCATGTGGCAGTATCTGGGAGGCAAGGGCTGGCCGCGCGGCGCCTCGCAGGCCCGCCGCCTTCTCCTGCGCGCCAACCCAGTGCCGGCTCGGGCCTTTGGCTGGTCGCTCGCGGCGGGCACGTTGTCGGTCGTGGCCCTGGCTGGATTCTGGATTGTGATGTGTCAACTCGTCAGGATGCCGGGAAACGCCCTTCCCGACTTTTCCCGTTACCCCTGGTTAACCGTGGTGTCCATGATTCTCATGGGCTCGGTGGCCGCTCCACTCACCGAGGAACCCGCCTTCCGGGGCTACTGTCAGGTCATTTTGGAGCGCGAGTTCAGCCCCCCGGTTGCAGTCGTGATTTCATCCCTCTTCTTTGCGCTCGCCCACGGCCCGACGCAGGGTTTTCTCTGGCCCAAACTCCTTTTCTACTTTCTTGTCGGCGTCGTATTCGGCTCCATAGCCTGCCTGACCAACTCCATCGTGCCGGCCATTCCAAGCCATGCCATCGGGCTTCTGATCTTCTTTACCCTGATCTGGCCCCACGATGCTGCGCGGCGCCTGGTTTGGCAGGGCGGGACGGATCTCTGGTTTTGGGTGCACGTGTCGCAAACGATCGTATTCGCGGCGCTCGCCGTCTGGTCCCTTCAACGGCTTGCCAAAGTGTGCGAACGGCGCGCGGCCTTGAAAACAAGTTAGCCTAACTGTTCCATCTGCTAAGGCGCCGCCTGAAAGATCCTTCTCGATCACACGAGCCAGGGCGAGCCGTTTTATGAAATAGGCTTCGACCTGAACCCTTCGTAGGTCAGGTAGATGCCGATCAGGAGAGACGGAGCCATGCACGCGTAGAAAAGCAGCGGATGATGGAGCCAACTCAGAATACATTCCCCCACCATCTCGTGGAACTGAAGCAGGTACAGCAGGCCCTTGATCAGCGTTAACCATCCGACGAGAGTTACAACCACCGCCTGCGCGCCCGACCAGATATTGTGCGCCAGAACCATCGCCAGCCCAGCGGCCAGCGTGATGATACTTAGCACAAACATCATCTCGGGACTGTGAAAGAGCCCCGTTAACAAATCCACAGTGGCTTGTTTGTGCACCGCCAGGGATAGCACGACAAGAATGAGGAACAGGCCGATCAACCTGCTCAGGAAGATGGTGCGCGACGACATGATGTCCCCCTTGCGAGCCCAAGCGTTGCATGCCGGGAATGAATGAGCCGCAAACACGGCAATTCTCTCTCGACCGGCTCGCGAACATATTTATACACCCCAGCAAGATTCCCCGCGCATCAAAGTGCCGGTAATGTTGGAAAGTGACGGGACCTTACGAAACGCCCATCCTGTACACTGGATGCGCCATGAGTTGCCTCTTTTGCAAGATCGTTAACGGGAGCATTCCCTCCACCGCCGTTTACCAGGACGACCAGTGCTACGCCTTTGCGGACATTCATCCGCAGGCGCCGGCGCATGTGTTAATCGCGCCGCGCGAGCACATCGTCTCGCTGGCCGATATCAATCCCGACGATTGTGTGCTGCTCGGTCACCTTTTGTGGGTGGCGGCAGAGATCGCCCGCGCCAAGGGACTTGCCAACGGCTATCGCGTAGTGGTCAACACCGGCCCGGACGGAGGCCAGACCGTGGACCATCTCCACGTCCACCTGCTCGGCGGCCGCCCGCTCACCTGGCCTCCGGGATAGCTTTGACGGGAGCAGGAAAAAGGGCGTCCGCCGCGGCGGACGCCCGCTTCCCATCACCCTTATCCCGCCCCGCTCACACCGGCTGCTGGGCGTACTCTTCTTCCTCTTCTATCCCATAGCGGCGCAGCAGGTTCGGCAGGCTCTGCGAAAAAGCCGACCGCGGCATCACCGTGTCGCATCCAGCCTCGATCGCCTTCAGTTTCAGATCGCTCTGCAGGTGATTCAGAAAGCCGATGATCGAGGTTGCCTTCTTCAGCTTGGCCTTGAACTTCGGAATCAGCGTCATCGGCTTGGCATTCAGGTTGTTCAGGTCGAAGACCAGCAGCGTCGGCCGCTCGGCGTCCGGCATGTCGGCGAGCCTTGCCACGGCCTCCTTGTCCGCTCCCTTGACGAACTCCACCTTCACGCCCAGCTTCCGCGCCGTCTCCTGAATCTTGGCCTGGAAAAACAGATCCTCGATGAAGCAGAAGATGCGCGTGGGTGCGTCTTCCCGCACCGGAAGCGCCGGCTCCGGCACATAGCTCTCCTGGTAATGGCTGTTGTGGCCGTTGCTCGTAATTTGAATGGTGGAAGGCGGACCGTCGGATATGTTGCCATTGACGGCGCGGTAGCTATGGTCCATCGGCCCGACAAACTCCCTGGGCCCCTTCTGCTTGCCCTTGCGCTTGCCCTGCGATGGGCCTGAAATGCTGTTGCCGGGCTGCGCCGCCGTGGCCGAACCCTTCTGGAAGAACTTCTTCTTCTTCCGCGAATGCCCCTGGCTCTGCTGCGTCTGGTGCGTGTGCGCCGCCTTGGGCTGAGCAGGTGGGGCCGGGCGTTGTGTCTGAGATTGCGCCTGCTGCGTCTGGAGCGCGCCCGCTTGGCTGCTCTTATTCTTACGCCGGCGCCGCCGGCGCCGATGTCCTTGCGACTGCCCTTGGCCATTGGCCGGAACTGGCCCCAGTTCAGTCTGGGGCTGCGTCGATTCTGTCGTCATGAGTGTACTTCCTGGCACTTTGCGATCCGGTGCATTGCGCTTCCTGGTCTATTGCGCCTTTAGGTTCAGCCTTTTCCTGCCCGGTCGTGAGCTGGCGCTGAACTTCCCGTTTGCCTGCCGCCTGTCCAAGCTTGGACGGGGGGAACGCGACGGCTGGCTGTCCAATCATTTGAGAGCATCGGGCAAACTGGCGCGGCGCGGAACTCCGCGCGCAACTTACCATGATTCCCAGAAGATCTGCCGCCAGATATGCAGGAGCCTTGCTAGAGCTCCATCCGTTTGTCAGGCCCATTGCCGGGCCTTTTGTCGAGATTGAAACGGTGTGACCGGCGCTTTCCTCCGGTGATGCCCTTCCTATGGGAGCTTTCGCCGTGTGCAGCCTGGTAAAGATTCATCCGGTCGGCGAAGTTTCCTTGCTCGGCGGCGAGCTTGCTCTGCCCGCTTTCGGGTGGCCCGCGTCAGCCGCTTGATAGGCTATTTCGATACTACAGCGAAGCATTCCGGCTGGCAAGTCCACTTTGGTGGCAGATTACTGCGGAATCTTCGAGCGGCCACCTTGCACGGGATCGAACTGGACAGTGTCCCTGGTCATGCCGCAAATTCCTCAAAACGCAAAAACGCCACTCCAAAGAGTGGCGTTTCGCTCTCCTGCGCTGGTCACTGGCCTCCCAAGTATCGTGTGGACGGTAGTTCTCTCACCGTACCTACTGCAGACTTCCCGGCCGGTCATCCCTTTTTTGAGGGCCGCTTCGTTGGCGATTGCTCTTGCCGGGCTTCTGCTCTTCTTTGGGCTGGCCGGATTTCTCCCAGCAGCCTGCACATCACTGGCGCTTATAGAAGAGCAATCGGTGTGCCGTTTGTAATACTCTTTTATTTCATTAACTTACTAGGTACGCTCCGCGGAGATTGTTTGGATTCTGGAAGGCCGGACAGGCCGAAATACAGAAAATCATCGAAATTCGCCTTATCGCTGGCAATGCGGGCAATAGTGCGTTCCCCTGCCGCCCACAACAATCCGCCGGATCGGGGTCTGGCAGCGTCGGCAGGGCAACCCGGTGCGCAGGTAAACGCAGTGCTCGAGTTGAAAGAACCCTCGCATCCCGTCGGCATCCACATAATCGGAGACCGACGATCCGCCCAGCCGGATGGCGTGCTCCAGAACCTCGCGCAGCGTCAGCCGCAGCCGCTCAAGCTCCGCCCTGGTCAGCCGCCCCGCCCTCTTCCGCGGCCGGATGCCGGCGCGAAACAGGCTCTCGTCGGCGTAGATGTTGCCCACTCCGGCCAGCAGCGTCTGGTTCAGCAGGGCAGCCTTGATGGCCAGCCGCCGGCTGCGGAAGAGCGCGGCAAACTCCTCCGCCGTCACAGCCAGGGGGTCGACTCCCGCCGCGCTGAAACCCGCGCTGCGGCCAAGGTCGCGGAACTCCAGCCGCCCAAACCGGCGCGGGTCCACAAAGCACAGTTCCCGGCCGCTGGCCAGGCTCAGGCGGGCGTGGGTATGGGGGGCAATGGGACCATCGGGAGCGGTGACGAGCAGCCGCCCCGTCATCCCCAGATGCACGATCCATTGGGCTTGAGCTTCGTGGGCACGAGACGCGCCCAGATCGCAGACAATATGCTTTCCCATGCGATGCACGGCTAGAATCGCGCGTCCCTCAAGCCCTTTGGCCTGGCGCGCCGGCGGTGTTTTGAAGGGCTCCCGATGGGAACCAAACCAGGCCTCGGCGATGCGGTCGCCGCAGACTCGCTGGTGCACGCCGCGGGCAATGGTTTCCACCTCTGGCAGCTCAGGCATCAATCCATTGTAGAAGACTACTTGTGCTCGCCAGGTTCCCGAATCCTGCTGGCCTCAAAGCTCACAATCTTCCACTTGCCCTGCGCGTTCCGCACATAGACCCGGGTGTAGCGATAGCTGCCGGAAAACTCTCCCTCGGGGGTCGTGCCCTGCACCTCGGCAAGCGAGGTCACCAGCGCCGTTGTCCCGTAAAACCGCACCTTGCGGTCGGAGATATCGAGAGCGGTGAAATGCAACCGGCCGCTGCGCAGGCTGTCCAGGGTCTCCTCCTTGGTCTGCAAGGTCCCGGAAGGCGTAATGGCCATGTAGTCGTCCGCCAGCAGGGCTTCCAATACGGCGCTATTCCCTTTCAGAAGCGCGCTCTGCCACGCCTTCTCAATCTGATCGATCTCGTGCCGGCTCTCATGCTTTTGTCCGCGCGGCATTCCTGGATGCTGGGGATTGGCAACTGCCGCCTGCGTGAGCACCGCAGCGAGCATCGCGCCGAGCACTGGAAAGAACACCCAGGCGTGCGGCCTCCGCCGGCGGAGGGGTTTGGAGGGATGAATCGTGGCTGCTCGCATAACCGTAACGGATGGTAGCCCCGCAAGGCAGCGCCGGTCAATCGATTTCAGCAAGACGCACGTGTGCGCTCAATCAACTCGCTGAATATGTGCCGCTGCGTCCATGCTGAGACTCCCGCCGGTTAGACTCGGGCAGGATTCTAAATGAGAGCGACCAGGTCGTCCCGGCTCCTCTCTCGCATCATCTGGAAGAGTCCTCCCACCGCGTGCTTCTTGAAGTGCTCCGACTCCCGGTGCGCCGCCAGGGCCTTCTCGTCCAGGTATTGTTCATAGATGAGAACGGTATCGGGGTCGTCCTCCAGAAGATGGGGAATGTAGCTGACGCATCCCGGCTCCTGGCGCGAGGCCGTGGCCAGCGCGCGCAGAGATTCGGCCACATCGGCGCGATCCTCAGGGGAAAACTTCAACCGGACGATAAAGCTGACCATAGGTTCCGTTTCTTTCCTGCCTGGGCAGCAAAACCCCCAGGCCATTCTCAAGTTTACGCGTGAATCCGGTCCAGTGCCGCCGTAAACTCCGGCAGCGCTATCGTCTGCTCCCGGTCCGGCCCGGTCGACACCATGCCGATCCGCGCCCCGCTCTCTCTTTCTTGAAACCTCAAATACTCTTGGGCGGCCCGAGGCAGCTTCTCAAACTTCGTAATCCCCTCGGTCGGCTCCCTCCAACCCTTCAGCGTCGTATACCGCGGCTTGATCTGCTCCAGCCCCTGCACGTCCGCCGGAATCTCGTCCGTCACCTTCCCGCCGGTCTCGTACCCGATGCAGATGGGAATCTCGGCCAGCTCGTCCAGAACGTCCAGCTTGGTCACCACCAGCCACTCGGCCCCGTTCACCTGGTTCGAATACCGCAGCAGTGGAATGTCCAGCCAGCCACACCGCCGTGGCCGCCCCGTCACCGCCCCATACTCGTTCCCCCGCGCTCGCAGCTCTTCGCCCGTCGCGCCCTGAGTCTCGGTCGGAAATGGCCCCTCACCCACCCGCGTCACATAGGCCTTGGTCACTGAGATCACCGTGCCGATCGCCGTCGGCCCCACCCCGGTTCCCGTCGCCGCCCCGCCCGCTGTCGCGGACGACGAAGTCACAAACGGATACGTCCCGTGGTCGATGTCCAGCATCGTTCCCTGCGCTCCCTCGAACATCACGCTCCCGCCCTCGGCCAGGATCGAGTTCAGCAGACGTCCTGTGTCGGTTACAAACGGCTTCACCTGCTCCGCCGCCGCGGCATACTCCTCGTACATCTTCGCCGGGTCCAGGGGATCGGTTCCGAAAAGCGCCCGCGCAATGGCGTTCTTCTCTCCGCACGCCGCCTCAATATGCGTCTTCAGCAGCTCCGGCCGCAGCAGGTCCACCACCCGCAAGCCGCTCCGCGCCATCTTGTCCTCGTACGCTGGCCCAATCCCCCGGCTCGTCGTCCCGATCTTCTTCCGCCCCGGCGCGCTCTCCGCCGCCAATTCAATCATTCTGTGGTACGGCAAAATCACCTGCGCCCTATTCGACACAAAAAGCTGTTCATCCACGCCTACGCCCAGCGCCCGCAGCTTGCCCACTTCTTTAAGGAAAGCGATCGGGTCCAGCACCACCCCGTTGCCGATGATGCCCTTGCATCCCGGCCGCAGCACCCCGCAGGGAATCAACTGCAGCACAAACCTCTGCCCGCCGATGATCACCGTGTGCCCGGCGTTGTGCCCGCCCGCGTACCGCGCCACGGCGGAAAACCGCTCGCTCAGCACGTCCACTATCTTGCCTTTACCCTCGTCGCCCCACTGGGCGCCCAGCACTACCGCCGTCTTTGCTCGCATTTTCGCCCGATTCCCCGAAGTCTGTTTTTCCTGAGAGACAGCCCGTTGCACCGGTGGCTTTAGATGAAGCATGCGCATCACCTGGGCTGCAAAACTAAGGCGCGGCCACCCGGCCTGCGCCAATTTTGATGATAAACCCTGCGTGCATATTCTCCCTTTTCCAAACAAACTTGAAAGGGATCATGTTGCATGGGAAAACGCTATAAGCAGTTGTCTCTTGAGGAGCGGATACCGATTCATACGGGGTTGGGTGGGGTTGGAGTCCGTCGGCAATTGCCGCCAGACTTCAACGGCCGCACCTGATCGCCGCTCTTGCCGTTCTCGTCCGCCTTGCCGAAGGCAGTTGGCCCCACCGCAGGTGGTCAGCGCGTCATCTCCACCGGTCCCGGACGCCCCTGATCGCCGCCCTTGCCGTTCACATCCATCTAGCCGAAGGTCATCTTGCCGGCGGTGAGGCTGCCCCAAAGAGCCTCCTGAGCCAATGGGGATCTCTTTCGCAGCGCGGCGGTCTTGGACGCTTGGCGTTCAGATGAAATGCACGGCAGGCAACGCAATCGCCATGCCGCGGGCAATCTCGCTTGGGACAACTGCAGACGACGGCCAATTCGTTCATCTTGGCAGCATCTCCACCGGCCCCGGTCGGCCAGCCTCGCCGCTCTTGCCGTTCTCGTCCACCTTGCCGAAGATCATCTTGCCGCTGGCCGTTTGCAGCACGCTGGTCACCGATATATCCACGGACTTGCCGATCAGCCGCCGCGCATGATCCACCACCACCATGGTGCCGTCGTCCAGGTAGCCAACGCCCTGGTTGTACTCCTTGCCTTCCTTCAGGATGAGCACATTCATCTTTTCGCCGGGCAGCACCACCGGCTTGAGCGCATTCGCCAGGTCGTTGATATTCAGCACCTCCACGTGGTGCAGGTGAGCCACCTTGTTCAGGTTGAAGTCGTTGGTCACCACCTTGGCCTCCCACTTCTTGGCCAGCTCCAGCAGCTTCAGGTCGACTTCGCGGATGGAGGGAAAGTCGTCGGAGACGATCTGCACATGGATGTTGGGGTTGGACTGCATGCGTTGCAGCATGTCCAGGCCGCGGCGGCCCCTTTGCCGCTTTGACCCGTCAGTCGAGTCGGCCACGATCTGCAACTCGTGCAGCACGAACTCCGGCACCACCATCATGCCGTCAATAAAGCCCGCCTCGGCGATGTCGGCGATGCGTCCGTCGATGATCACGCTGGTGTCCAGCACCTTGGCGCTCCGCCGCGTGGGCCGGTCGCTGGTGAAGACGGTGCCCAGCGCCGCGGGGTTCAGCAGATCGCCCTTGTTGGCTCCCACCAGCAGGCCCACGTAGGTCATCAGCAGCAGCACGAAGATCTGCAGCGCGGCCGAGGTGGCCCCGGGCAGCGGCGCGCTGCGCAGCACTAGGCAGAACAGCGCCGCGCCAAAGATCCCCAGCACGCTGCCGGCCACCGCGCCGATCAGCCGCCGAAGGCTGAGCGCCCGCACCCGCAATTCAAAGACGATGACCGCGCCCGCCGCCGCGGCGCCCATGCACGCACTCGCCCATCCGGTCATGCCGAAGGGATGAAGGAAAAAACACACCCCGGCAAGAAGGGCCACAAAAAGAAGACGTACCAGAACAATATCCATAAAAGCCAACTCCCGCTGGAACCAGGGAAAATGCTCCAGACTGGGCATAATTGGCGAGTATGCGCACTAAAGCGTGGAGTCGTCAAGGGCCGAATTCTCTCACGCAAGGAACCTGCATTCCGGGGCGGAACGCTGAAGATGTTTCCAGATTCGGAAAGCCGGCTGGAGACGAGGGAACAGGGAGTACGGATTAGGGATCAGGGACCAGGGAACTGAGGGCGTTCATGCAACTGAAACAGCACAGATTTCCTGCTGATGATTCGCCGCCGTTCCCTATCGTCCGGCGCTGAATCGAGTCCCTGGTCCCTGTTCTCACGAGGCCGCCGCCAGCTCGGTCGGCGCCATCCGCAGCGCGCCCTTGCGGGGACCGCGCTTGCGTGCGCTCATCACCTTGATCCGTTCCAGCAACTCCTGCGCCGGACAGCTTTTCTTGGCCAGCAGCGCGTCGGCGGCGTGTATCTCGCCCCCCATCTTCTGCGGATCGCCCAATAGGATCATGGGGATATGCGGCGCGATCTGTTTCAATCGGTCCACCAGTTGATTTCCATTCATCTGGGGCATGGCAAAATCGGACAGCACCAGATCCACCTGGGTTGCGGCAAAGATGCCGATCGCCTCTTGCCCGCTGCAGGCCGAAACGACCCGGTATCCATTGGTTGCCAGCATGAACTTGAGCACGGAAAGCTCTTGTTCGTTGTCGTCTACGCAGAGAATCACTTTCTTTGGCCGCATGATGAGGGAAAAACTCCTTCGTTCCATTTCCGTGGTTCAATTTACTTGTCCGCCTGGCAACACTCCACGCTTGCCCGCTCTTGTGGCTGGCTGGCGTGATGAATTGCCGGGTCCGGCGACCGGAGACGAGACAGCCGCATCCCGGTTGATTCAACGACCCGATTTGCCTGGCAGGAGGCGCGCACAGCCCGACGAGGGCGCGGCCTTCACGCTAAGCGGCATCGGGCAATCGCTGCACAGGAGGCAAGCCTTCGCTCGCGGTCAGATTGTGTATGATGCCTTGGACCAGACCGGCAAAGGCGCCGGTTAAGTTGCTCCAATGAAACGCAAGCCTACGGGGGTTGGAGGCCGGTGGGAAGAGGGAAAGACAGGCGAAACTCGGCCTGAAAATTCATATGAAACAAATGAGAATTCGCTAGCGTTAACACTTGCCGTCACTTGCAATTATTAAAACCTGTTGAAAGCGTGTGCATCACGGCAGGAAAAGCTGTCCCTTTGCAACAAGAACGGTGCTGCACGCCACGCGCACATCGATGACCCTCGCCGGTTCCGCCTTTGCAGAGAGGAACAAATCGCTGGGCCGGCCTGCTTCACGCTATCCGGACTCATCACCACGGCCAGCGGGTTGTCTCCCAGCGCCCTGTCGGTAAAAACATCCACCACGAAATAATCCATATCCATCGGTCATTGCCCAGGCATCGCTTGACATGCCTCCGCCCAGGCTCTAGTCTATGGCTACCCGGTGAGACGCAGCTTGGTCGGCGTGCTCTCCCCGGCAAAGGATTCTTGTGGCCTATTTCTTCACTCCCGCAATGTGTCTCTGCTGCTGTAAGAGCTGCCGCGTGCGGGCGTGTACTCTGGGCTAGATTCCGAAAACGAAGAATCTTCAACCCCGACGACCCACCCGCCAGAAGGCGCGGTGGGTTTTTGCATTCAGTGGGCAGTTGTCAGTTATCAGTTATCCTCAGCGGGCGACCGGAGATCAGCCGTCAGCGTCGGCTTCTTACTGACAACTGAAAACTGTTCCACGGGCACCGGTGGCGAAGCGGCTAACGCGCAGGTCTGCAAAACCTGTATACGCGGGTTCAATTCCCGCCCGGTGCTCCAAAGTTCAAAGCAAGCAACAAAAGGGCCGCGCCTCGCTATCGAAGGCAGCGGCCCTTTTGTTGCTTGCTGGATGGGGAAGCCGGAAAAGCGCGGCGCCTCAGAGCGCGATCAGCGGCGGGGGAAGGCGCGTCTGCGAGCGGTCGAGGAACAGCCTCATGCGCAGAGCCTCGGAGCGCTGCATGGCCACCAGCCGCATCTGCCTGCGGATATGGTCGATGTCTTCGAGCAGGTCCAGTTGCGCCTCGTCGTGCTCGGCATCCTTCTCCAGCCGCGCGATCCGCTCTTCGATGGTGCGGCGAAACCGGGGGCTAATCTCAAAGCCATCGTTGGCCGTGCAGTTGATGATCATGGCAACCTCATCGAAGTGGGAATCCTCAGGCTGGAATTATTTTTCGGACGGCCTCAAGTTTTTCCCGCTTGTGCCGATATTAATCACGAAGAATTACAAATGCTAGATTACCCTCGACTGAGACGAACGGTTTGAAGTGTCCAGAAACAGGACAGTCCTGCCCTGTGAGCGGAAGGTAGTGTCCGGAAACAGGACAGACTGAGCCCTTTTCCTGTCCTCTTGCACACATCAATCCATGCTTCTACTCAGTTTTTCGCTAGCTTTGATGTCCTGCCAGCTATAGCGGTTCTCCCATTGATATACCCCGACACCACGACCGCTGAGTGGCTTTTTCCTGACCGGAGTCCCAGCGATTGTCCATAGGGCGCGCGGTTTTTGCGCGCTGGGGTGGAACGCCATCCGCCCAGGTAGTGTTAGCAGGCCCTAGTTCTGCGGCGGCGTCGCGAAATAGCCCTTGCGGACCTGCACCTTCATTCCATCCCCGCGGCATTCCACCCCCAGGTGCCGGAACGTGCCGTCCAGCTTGGTGTTGCTGGGCGTATAGGTGGCCACATACTGGGTGCGCAACTCGTCTTCGATCTGCTGGAAGGCTGCCTCCAGCTTCTTGCCGTTGTTGCCCACGTCGATCAGGCGCCCGCCCGTCTCCTCGGTCAACTTCTTCATGGCCGAATAGCCGTTGTAACCAAAGCTCCCGTAGAAGCCCCGGTCGGCGATCAGAATCGTGTAGACCAGGACGTTGGACCTTTGCGCCGCCGCGATCGCCTCGCCAATCTTCCGGTCGCTGCCCTCATCCTCGCCGTCGGTCAGCAGGATCATCGCCTTGCGGCCCGACTCCTGATTCATCTTCTCGTTCGAGGCCATGTAAACCGCATCGTAGAGCACCGTTCCCTTGGGCGTTCCGTAGGTGGGAACGGTTCCCCCGCCGGCTCCCGGCATCCCCGCCGCTCCATTGCCGCCCGCGGTATTGATCTCCGCCGTGTTCATGGCCCGCG
>Ga0187852_1001318_pt1 | contig 23644 bp, 23 predicted proteins | sample June2016WEW_6_40_FD_134511 | JGI IMG/M metagenome (GOLD analysis project Ga0187852, IMG submission 134511) | Peatland microbial communities from SPRUCE experiment site at the Marcell Experimental Forest, Minnesota, USA - June2016WEW_6_40 | ecosystem: Environmental > Terrestrial > Soil > Wetlands...
AAACTTGCCGCGCGCATTTGCGAATTGCCCTACGACGTGATGTCGTCGGACGAAGCGCGTGAAATCGCCGCCGGCAACCCGCTCAGTTTTTTGCACGTCAGCAAACCGGAAATTGATTTGCCGCCATCAACCGACGTTTATGCGCCGGAAGTCTATGCGAAGGGCAGGGAAAATTTTCAAAAGCTCATCCGTGACGGTGCGCTGAAGCAGGATTCGCAACCGTGTTTTTATCTTTACCGGCAGATCATGGGCAAACATTCACAGGTCGGCCTCGTCGCCGCGGCGAGTTGTGAGGAATACCTGCAAGGGGTCATCAAAAAGCACGAGCTGACGCGACCGGACAAGGAAGACGACCGTGTCCGGCACATCGAAGCCCTGAACTCGCAAACCGGCCCGGTTTTTTTGACCTACCGCGCCAACGCTGAACTCGACAAATTTGTCGCGAAGAAAATTTCCAAAAAACCGGACGTGGATTTCACTGCCAAGGATGACGTGCGGCACACGGCCTGGGTGATCGCCGATGAGGATGGGATCAAATTCATCGAGACACAATTCTCAACCATCCCGTTTCTCTACATTGCCGACGGCCACCATCGCAGCGCGGCGGCGGCGCGGGTTTTTAAATCGCGCCAGGGCGCGGGCCACAGCGGACAATTTCTCGCCGTGATTTTTCCGCACAACCAGATGCAAATCCTGCCTTACAACCGCGTGCTGAAGGATTTGAGCGACTGGACGCCGGAACAATTATTGGAAATTTTAGACGCCATTTTTACCATTGACCCGGACGGCAAGGCCTCGCCCGCTTTTAAACACGAACTTGGCCTTTATTTGCAGGGCAAATGGCACACCCTGGCCTTCCGCTACAAGCTCGCCACCACAAGCGGCCTGATTGATTCGCTTGATGTGTCGCTGTTGCAAGAACACATCCTGTCACCGGTGTTTGGCATCGACGACCCGCGCATGAGCAAGCGAATCAATTTTGTCGGCGGCATTCGCGGCACGGCGGAACTGGAAAAACTGGTGAACAGCGGCGAATACGCCTGTGCGTTCTCGATGTTTCCGACGGGCATCGAGGACCTGATGGCCATTGCGGACGCCGGCGGCATCATGCCACCCAAGAGCACCTGGTTCGAGCCCAAGCTCCGCGACGCGATGTTCTGCCACCTGATTTAAGGTGGCTGCGACGCCCTCGTCGCAAAGTGTAGCCGCGACGCCCCGTCGCGTTCCACCAACCCTGTTTCCGCTGTTGACAGTTTTCCCGAATTCCGGCGACGGGGCGTCGCCGCCACGGTTCGCTGTAACAATTTCCCTTGGTCGCTGTCTTGCGGTTAAATATGCCACCCGAAATGACCAGCAGCGCGCAACAGGACGAATCCGCCGTCGCCGCCGTGCGGCGTGGCGATGCCGAGCGCTACCGCGAACTCGTCGAACGCCACGAACGCCGCGTCTATGCCGTCGCGTGGAGTCGGTTGGGCGACGCTGCGCTCGCGGAGGAAGCCATGCAGGAGGCGTTCATCCGCGCGTATCGGCGCCTGTGGTTGCTCGGCGACGGCGCGAAATTTGCCGCGTGGATCACCACCATCGCCCGCCACGCCGCCATCAATCTTGGGCTGCGCCACAGGCGCGAATTGAACAAACGCGAACGTTGGGCCTTGGAACAACCCGCCGCCACAAGCCCAACCACCGGTGAAACAACCGAATTTTGCACGCCGGAAACCCTGCGCCAGACGCTGGCTGAATTGCCCGCTGCACACCGCGAATGTCTCGTGCTGTTTTATCTCGAAGGCAAGAGTGGCGCGGAAGCGGCGGCGGCGCTGGGAATTTCCGAAACCGCCCTGCGCGTGCGCCTGCATCGTGCCCGTGCCGCGATACGCGAACGGCTGGAGGAAAAACTCGAAGGCTCGCTGGCCAAGTTGCGTCCGGCCAAAACGCTCGTTCCCGCCATCATGGCCGCCGTGATGGCTTCTTCGTCGGCAAAAGTTGCAACCGCCGGTGGCACGGGCGCCGCCATTTTGGGCGCGCTGGCAAAATTCACGCCGTTCAAATGGCTCTTCACATTCATTCCAATGGTCTTTATTCCGCTGATCATGATTTCGCCGGTCATGATGTGGCCGTGGGCACGGTTCTTGGTGCGGGATGCGCAACGGAATTATCGTGATCCCAAAGGTTTTCGCGCCAGCCTGCACCGTCAGTTTGACCAAAGCCATCTGGTGTTTTTTGTGTTTATCATCGGGATGATCTTTGTCTTTGTCATGATGACAACCCATGTCTTGGGAGTTAAAGGTTTCAAAGATTGCTTTCTCATCCTTGGGTTTTTCACGCTCGTGGTGATGGGTTTTGCTGCGCGACATCTTGAAATCGACTGCAGCCGGTTTCAAATCGGGGTTCTGCTCAACGGCCTTTTCATGTCTGGTGTTTATTTGGGCATCGGTCTGGGCTGGCTTCCGAATGATGCCCTGTTTCTGGCAATAGCGCTTTCTTCGCTTTTCACAATTTTTACGAACTGTTCCCGTCCGCCGCGGATGGATTACAATCTTTTTCTCCGGGCGACACAGGGAATGTTGCCACCGACCGACTTGCTGGTGCAGAAGGAATCTTCAATCCGTTTCGACCGCGCAGAACTCCGCGCCTTTGCCCGATTTCTGGGTGAACGCCAACTGGCCGGTAATTTTGGCTGGGGAACGGATGGTTTGATACTTTATCTGCCCGCCGTGAAATCGCCTAAATATTTTGTAGAGACGTGGAACAGCATTTTTCCGTCTGTCAGGAACACTACAAACATCACATTGGGATGGGATGGCTCGGTAGCGGCGCGCTGCGGGAAAAAAGACGCGGCGGATTTGGAAGCTTTGCGCAGCAATTCCGCTTCCGACCCGACCTCGTTGCAAAATCAAGTGGCGATGGCCGTGTCACAGGCCTGGCGGAATTTTCGCGAAGGAAAAATTGCCTTCGCCGAGCGGGCAATTGGACAAATTCCAGACACCGAAATTTTTGCCGTGCCACCCATCCGAACCAGGGCGAATCGTTTTATGATTATTTTGTGGGGCTGCTTGTTGATCTTTTTCCTCATTGAACAAGCGCCTTTTTTTCAACTGGGGCTTTCGGGTCTGGAACCCGTCTCCGTCACCGAAACGGAAGTCCGCGCCTTTTTGGGTGGCATTACAACATATCGGAATCCGATAATAAACAACACGCAACGCAGTTATCCCGGCGACCCGACTATCGCACTGGATTTTTGTTTGGTTCTTCCGCCCACAAATCTTTTCAGCCCGGACGGATTGCAGGCGACCCGTCAGGAAGTTTTGAGGGCCGCTGGTTTTAATCCGGGCGGAACATTGGAATCAAAATATGAAAGGCTTGCAAATTCGTGGTTGCTTGGAAAAGCGATGGTCGGCGGCTGGCTCAGCCTGGACGAACTGGGCGTGGATTCCAGCCAGATGTCGGAATCTTTGCACAACCCGAAACCTTACGGATGGAAACTCGAATTCATGCTGGTTCGCGAAAAAGCCTGGTCTTGGGTGGATGGCAAAAGATGGGATGTCGAACGAATAAATGATTTCACGCTCAATCAACTCCGCTGGCTGCGCGACGTGAATTGTCTCGACCTCGTTGACCGCGAAAAACTCATCCGGCAAATTGCGCCGGTGCAGGTGTTGTCCGGCACGCCGCCCGGCCAGCCGCCGATTCACGCCTGGCGCGATGTGCGTGGACTGTTTTTCACGCCGTCCTGGCCGGCATTGCAGGACACTTATTTCTCGCTCGCCGCCCTGGAAATTCTCGGCGGCCTGGACAAAATTGACCGTGAAGCGTGCATCAAAGGAATTCTCAAAAGGCATCAAGGCAAAGGCTGGTTCACATCGCCCAATTCCGGCGGATTCAACGAATACCACATTGACGGCAGCGAGCGCGACACCATCGCCGCCTTTGAATCGCTGCGCATTCTCGGCGCGCTGGATCGCGTGAAGGATTTGGAGAAATGGCAGTTTCGTCCCAAGCACCGTGACGGTGACATGGACGTGACTTGGCAGGATGTAGAGGCGTGGGTTTGCCAGCAGCGGCTGGAGAAAATTCTCCGCGAACGGAAGGAAAATCCGCAGGCACCGATGCGGTCGTTGCTCGACCCGTGAGCCGGTCATCTGCAACGCGATGTTCTGCCATCTGATTTGATTGCGGGCTTCCGGGAAGCGGTTGATTTGTTTCGTGTGTTTCGTGTGTTTCGTGGTTAATAATTCCCGCGTGCCACTGAATCGCCTCCAACGCGGCTTGCGCGCCACCTTTGCGGGCATGGCCGTCAATGTCGTGTTGTCGGGCACGAAACTCGCCGCGGGGATTGTCGGCCATTCGCACGCGCTCGTCGCGGACGCCGTCGAATCCTTCGCCGACATTTTCAGTTCGCTCATCGTGTGGCGCGGACTCGTTGTGGCCGCGGCGCCGGCGGACGAAGACCATCCCTACGGCCACGGCAAGGCCGAGCCAATTGCCTCCGCCATCGTCGCCGCCATGTTGTTGGGGGCGGCACTGTGGATCGTGCTCACGGCGTTTGGCGAAATCATGGAACCCCACCAGTCGCCGGCGCCGTTCACGCTCATCGTGCTGCTGGTAGTGGTGGTCGTGAAGGAAGGCCTGTTCCGGTTTGTTTCGCGCGAGGGCAAAGCGGTGGACAGCTCGGTCGTTAAAACCGATGCCTGGCATCATCGCAGCGATGCCATCACGTCCGTGGCCGCCGGCATCGGCATCAGCGTGGCGCTCATCGGCGGCAGGGGCTTCGAGGCGGCGGATGATGTGGCGGCGATTGCGGCGGCGGGGGTCATCGCCTGGAACGGCTGGCACCTGCTCCGTCCGGCACTCAACGAACTCATGGATACCGCTCCCGGCCCGGAAGTGATTGACCAGATTCGACAGATTGCGACCGCCACGCCCGGCGTGGACAGAGTGGAAAAGTGCATCGTCCGCAAGGTGGGTTATCAGTATTTCGTGGACATGCACGTGGAAGTGGACCCGCAAATGACGGTGTTGCGCTCGCACGAAATCGCCCACGACGTGAAGGACAAAATCCGCGACGCCATCCCCGCCGTCAGCGATGTGCTCGTGCATATTGAGCCGTTGAACATTGCTGCACGATCGAAGCAGAGCAAAACATCGAACATTGAACGCTGAATATCGAAAGCCGGCATCCGGTGAATACACCATTCGACGTTGGTTGTTTTTGGAAAATAATCTGTTCCCTTTTTCGCCCGGGCGGACACTTATTGAGTAGATGACCTACAACCATTGCCGAATCCGCAAAATTCCACATTTACTGTAACCAATCCGCCCAAAAACCTAAGTAAGTAGTAAGACCATGACATCACTCCTCGACTCTACAATCTCTTTCTTTGTAGGAGACGAGGTGACGAGTCTCAAATTGCTTTGGTTTCTGAAGGACAAGTTAGAGACTTCTCACGTCGTCTCCTACTTCTTAAACGGGCGGCTAACGGCGAATTTCGCAGCCAAAACCGCGAAACGATTCGTTACCGTCGGTGTCTATATAAAAATGAATCCGGCGCATTTCCATACAAATCGGGCGGGGTCGGTGTCTATACTGGTGGCAGCATGAATCCAAGGCGCGCTTTCACGCTCATCGAATTGCTGGTGGTGATTGCCATCATTGGCATCCTGGCGGCGATGCTGTTGCCGGTGCTCGGCAAGGCCAAAGGCCGGGCGCAAGGGGCTGCCTGCCTGAACCAGGGCAAGCAAATGATGACCGCGATGCTCCTTTACACGACTGAAAACAACGACTTTTTCCCGCCCAATCCTGATGATGGCAACACTTTGCCGGGCTATAATTGGTGCCCCGGCTCGGCGGGGATTGGCGGTCCGCAGGAATTCGACCCCGATGTGCTCGAGGACTCGACCCGTTCGTTGCTCATCGGTTATCTTGGCGGGAATGTGGATGTGTTCCGCTGCCCGGCGGACCGGCGCCAAGGCCCGTATCAGGGAACCAAGCCGGCTTTCATCGGCCAGATCGTGCCTGCAGCCAGGACCTTTTCAATGAGTCAGGCGGTGGGCACCATTGATCCGGGTTATGAGGCAACGGAGTATGGTTCACCCCCGTCTAGCCACTACGGCATCCCGAATTTGTCAGTCAACGGCCCTTGGCTAAACAATCAGCAGACTCATCGCCGGGATTCACCCTGGCACACGTTTGGCAAAGCATCCGATATTCATGCCCCGGGACCTTCCGGGCTCTGGGTGTTGCTGGACGAAGACGCCAAAGGCCTCAATGACGCGGCTTTTGCCTTTGGCATGGAATCCCCCGAATGGTTTGACGCGCCCGGGACCTACCACGACGGCGGGTGCGGCTTTGCGTTTGCCGACGGCCATTCCGAAATCCACCGGTGGCTGAGCCGGGCTGAGAAAGCCAGCGGGGGAGTCGTCATCACCGATCCCCTGGACCAGCAGGATTGGGCTTGGATGCAACAACGAACGTCGGCGCGCCAGTAGTCCGTCAAACCAGGGCCAAGGCGCCGGTCGCGGCTGCGCTTGATTTCATTTTCCTTTTCGCCGGATTGGAGCGCCGAACTCCGATTCGGCGTAGTGGTAACGAATCGAAACCCGCCGGGTCGGACCAGCCTTCGCTCGGAAGCTTCGGCGCGGCAGGGACCGGCGCTCCGATGCGGAAAAATGAAACTTTTTTCCCTGCACACTGTCTAACGGTTGATTATGGATGTTGGTCCGGACGAAAAAATGCGCCGACGCGCGTTCACTTTGATCGAATTGCTCGTCGTCATCGCCATCATCGCCATTTTGGCGGCACTGTTGTTGCCTGCGTTGTCGTCGGCCAAACAGAAGGCCTGGACCACCAGTTGCAACTCCAACCTGCACCAGATCGGCCTCGGCATGAGAATGTTTGCGGACGATCAGAGTGAATATTATCCCGAATCCGGGGACGATATTCATTGGGGCGCAACCGATCCCACGACCGGAAAAGCCAGTTGGCTGGAGCAGATTTTTCCCTACGTTGGAAATACGAATGTGTATGATTGCCCCGGCAATGTGCAATTGCCCCAACCGTATCAAGGACCTTTCAATTATTTCAATGGCTGCAACGCCGCGTATGTGGCGACGGGCGGTTTTGCCGCAGTCAAAGGCTCGCAGATTTTGGGTCCCTCGGCTTTTGTTCTGGGCGGTGACACGGCGGGAACCAAAAACAACGGCGCGGGATTGCAATTTGATCCGCTGGACGCGGACAAGGATGATTTCACACAGAATTGCGTCGGCGGCGCGGCGGATGATTCGCTGACTGAATTCTGGCAAATCCACAGCCGCGGCCAGAACGTCATGTTCGCCGACGGCCATTCCAAATGGTATAAAGGTTTCAACGCGGGCGACATGACCTTCGGCTACAATTGCATGACCAACTGGGTCAACCCGTTTTAGTGGATTTCGTTTCCCTTTGCGTTCTGGGCGGCTTGATGTGGCTTCGTCCTCCTTCTCGTCCTCATCCTCGGTTTTTATGAATCATTTCGAGGACGAAGGACGAGAACGAGGACGAGGAGGATTGCTGGCAATGTTTGAGGTTTCTCATTTTCCCTTTGCGCGTCCGCCCGCCAGGCGGTTCAATCCGGCAATGAAAATGTCCGGGCGTTCACCTTGATGGAACTGCTCGTGGTTATCGTCATGACGAACAAGCGGGAGATGGTTTTACTCTGTCTTTCCTGATGATGTTGACGTGATGCACATTCTTCGGGAGCATGCCGGCACATCAGCTATGAAAAGCAAAAGCATTGAGACGTTTCTTCCCCGTGCCATGCGAATTTTTGTCAGCCTGGCTTTTTTGGCGGTCGTTGCAGAATGTTCCGGCAAAGCGCCGGTGGATTATGTGAATCCCTTCATCGGCACGGCGGAACACGGGCATGTGTATCCCGGTGCGACGGTGCCGTTCGGCCTGGTGCAATTGTCGCCCGACACCCGCGATACCACTTGGGACGGCTGTTCGGGTTATCATTATTCCGACGACAGCATCCTGGGGTTTTCGCACAATCATTTGACGGGAACTGGCTGCGCGGATTTGGGAAACGTGCTGCTGCTGCCGACGGTGGGTCCGTTGAAACTGATTCCCGGCGCGAAACCGGGGGAAGGGTATCGCGCCCGGTTTTCGCACGCTCAGGAGATTGCGCGTCCGGGTTACTACCAGGTCTTTCTGCCGGATTATCAGGTGAAAGTGGAACTGACGGCGACCGCGCGTGCGGGTTTTCATCGCTACACATTTCCCCAAACGACCGAAGCCCAGGTGGTGGTGGATTTGCAGCACGGCGTTGGCAACAACGTCACCGAAGCGCAACTGACCATTGAGGATGACCATACCGCCAGCGGCTATCGCCAGAGCGCGGGCTGGGGCGGCCCGAAGGTTTACTACTTCGTGATGGAATTTTCCAAACCGTTCGCGAACGCGGCGGTCGCGCAGATTGACAAGGATGAACCAGGAAAACAAACGACCGGCAAAAACACCAAAGGCCATTTCGATTTCAAAACCAAAGCGGGAGAACAAATTTTGGTTCGCGTCGGATTGTCCACCGTCAGCGTGGAAGGCGCGCGCAAAAATCTTCACGCGGAAATTCCCGGCTGGGATTTCGATGCCGTCGCAAATGCCGCCCGCAAACAATGGAACGACGCTTTGAGCACCTTGAAGGTTGACACCAAAAACGCCGCCCTCCAGGAGACGTTTTACACGGCGCTTTATCACGCGCTCCTCGCTCCCACGCTTTTGAGCGACGTGGACGGCCAGTTTCGCGGGCCGGACCAGAAGGTTCACCAGGCCAAAGGTTATGATTACTACACGGAGCTTTCCTTGTGGGACACGTTCCGCGCGGAGCATCCGTTGCTGACATTGATTCAACCCGGACGCGTGAATGATTTCGTCAACACGATGCTCGACCATTTCAAAATTTTCGGCCAGAATACGCTTCCGGTCTGGACTGAAGGCGGCAAGGAAAACTGGTGCATGATCGGCAACCACGCCATTCCCATCATTACTGATGCCTACTTGAAAGGTTTTCGCAACTGGGACGCCAATGAGGCGCTCAACGACATGATCGCCTCGACGGACAAGAACCGCGAACAACTCGACGCCTATCGCGAGCAGGGTTTCATCCCCACCGGCAAAAACATGCAAAGCGTCTCGAAAGTCCTGGAATATGCCTTTGACGATTCCTGCATCGCGCGCTTGGCCAAAGCTCTCGGCAAGGACGATCTCGCCGCAAAACATTCCAAGCGTTCGCAAAATTGGGAGAATGTTTTTGATCCCGCCACCGGATTCATGCGCGGCAAAAATGCGGACGGAAGCTGGGTGACGCCGTTCGATGCCAACGCCATCAACAGCATCAACTTTAACGAATACACCGAGGCCAACGCCTGGCAATACAACTTCTTTGTGCTGCACAATGTTCCCGGCCTGATTGCCAAATTGGGCGGCGACGACAAATTTGTCGCCCGGCTTGACGAGATGTTCGACACGAAAGAGAAAATTCCGAACCTGGCCATGATTCCGGACGTCACCGGCGTCATCGGCATGTATGCGCACGGCAACGAGCCTGTTCACCACGTTGCCTACCTCTACAACTACGCCGGCCAGCCGTGGAAAACCCAGGCCCGGGCGCGCCAGGTCGCCGCCACGCTCTACACCAACACGCCCGCCGGCCTTTGCGGCAACGACGATTGCGGCCAGATGTCGGCCTGGTATGTTTTCACCGCGCTCGGTTTTTATCCCGTGGATCCGGCCAGCGGCATTTACGTTCTCGGCAGTCCGCTGGTGGATAAAATCACGCTCCGCCTCGATTCCAAATACGCCAAAGGCCGGTCATTCACGGTCATCGCGAAAAATAATTCCGGCAAAAATCCCTGCATCCAATCCGCCACGCTCAACGGCAAACCCATCACGCGAAGCTGGATTTCCCACCAGGAGATCACCGATGGCGGCAAGTTGGTGCTGACCATGGGACCGGCGCCGAACAAATCTTTTGGCTCCGCTCCCGCCGACCGCCCGCCGGGAATCTGACGCCTTGATTTTTAAACTGCATTTTCCTTTTCGCCGGATTGGAGCGCCGGTCCCTGCCGCGCCGCGGTTTCCAACGGCATTTTCCCCTTTGCGTTCCTGGCGGCTTGGCGGTTTAATGTGCGGACATGAAAATTGTTTTAGCCTATTCGGGCGGCCTCGACACGTCGGTGCTGCTTTCGTGGATCAAGGAAACCTACAACGCCGAGATGATCGCCTTCTGCGCCAACATCGGCCAGGAGGAGGAACTGCGCGGCCTCGAAGCCAAGGCCAAAAGGACCGGCGCGTCCAAAATCTACATTGACGATTTGCAGGAGGAATTCGCCCGCGACTTCATCTACCCCATCATTCACGCCGGTGCGGTCTATGAAGGCCAGTATTTCCTCGGCACCAGCATCGCTCGCCCGCTCATCGCCAAACGCATGGTGGAAATCGCCAAAAGGGAAAAGGCCGACGCCATCGCCCACGGCGCCACCGGCAAGGGCAATGACCAGGTGCGGTTCGAACTCACCGCCGCCGCGCTCGCGCCGGAATTGCAGGTCATCGCGCCGTGGCGGGATGAGCGGTATCGCAACGAATTTCCCGGACGGGCCGAAATGATCAATTATTGCGAACAGCGGAAAATCCCCGTCCAGGCCAGCGCCAAGAAACCGTTCTCAAGCGACCGGAACCTGCTGCACATTTCCTACGAAGCGGGCATCCTCGAAGACCCGTGGATGGATGCGAGCGACAAAAAGTATCGCGGCTCGTTCACCACATTGTCCGTGTTCCCCGAAGACGCGCCGAACAAACCGGAGGTTGTCCTGCTCGATTTCGTGAAGGGTAATTGCGTGGCCGTGAACGGCAAGAAACTTTCCCCGCTCGGCGCGATGAAAACGCTGAACAAAATCGGCGGCAAACACGGTGTTGGCCGGGTGGACATGGTGGAGAACCGGTACGTGGGCATGAAATCGCGGGGCGTGTATGAAACGCCCGGCGGCGCGATTTTGCATTTTGCGCACCGGCAGATGGAAAGCCTCACGATGGACCGGGAAGTCATGCATTTGCGGGACTCGCTGATCCCGCGCTACGCGGAGCTGGTGTATTACGGCTACTGGTTCGCGCCGGAGCGGTATGCGTTGCAGGCGCTGGTGACCGAGAGCCAGCGGAACGTGACCGGCACCGTGCGGGTAAAGCTGTACAAAGGCAACATCATGGTCGCCGGCCGCAAGAGCCCGGTGAGCCTGTACAATCCGCACATCGCCACGATGGAAGCCGATCCTACAAAGGCGTACAACCAGGATGACGCGACAGGTTTCATTCGATTAAATGCTTTGCGCTTGAAAGTCGCGGCGAAGGTACAGAAAAGAAAATGAACTGCTGCAATTGTCGCTCGGAAAACATGCGTCACGAGAATAAAATTGACCCGATCCCGCACTGCGGGACCTACAACCAGGACGACGCCACCGGCTTCATCCGGTTGAATGTGCTGCGGTTGAAGGTTGCTGCCAAAGTCCAAAAGAAGAAATAAGATCGGCGCGCGAAGCGCGTCCCGCTTTGCGGGATGGCGGCCAAGGTGCAGAGGAAGAAGTGAATGTTTAAGGTCACAATTTGTGACCTTGAACGAATCGGCAACTTGATATCGCAATTTGCGATGCCAAAACAAGATGCGGTCACAATTTGTGATCGCATCCTAAGTGCTGAATGCCATCCGGTCGCAAAATGCGACCGGTTCAGAAAGGGAACAATATGAGCAACGAAATGCCGTTGCGGGTTGACCAGATTGGTTCAATGATTCGGACCATTCGCGGGCAAAAGGTGATGCTCGACACTGATTTGGCCCGCATTTATGGCGTGCCGACCAAGTCCTTGAATCAAGCGGTGAAACGCAATGCGAAGCGGTTTCCACCTGATTTTCTATTTCAACTTACTGCCGGGGAAGCGGATTCTTTAAGGTCACAAATTGTGACCTTAAAGAGTGGTCGCGGCCAGCATCGTAAATTCCTTCCCTACGCCTTCACCGAAAACGGCGCGATCATGGCGGCCAATGTCCTCAACAGCCCCGAAGCCGTGCGCATGAGCGTGTTTGTGGTGCGGGCATTCGTCCAGATGCGTGACCTGCTGGGTGGCACAAAGGAACTTGCGCGCCAACTGGCCGACTTGGAAAAGAAACTGACCGCCCGTCTGGATGTGCATGAGAGCGTGATTGTGGACGTGCTGCGGCGCGTCATGGAAATTCTCGACCCGCCGCCACCGCCGCCCGAATCGCCGAGGCGGCGGATTGGTTTTCACGTTGAGCCGGAAGACAAGCCGGTCAGCAAGGCAAAGAAATAAGTGTGACCCGTGTGCCAGTGCCACTATGATTGCCACAATGAAGGCCAACCCGATCCCGCACCGCGGGACCTACAACCAGGACGACGCCACCGGCTTCATCCGGTTGAACGCCCTGCGCCTGAAAGTCGCGGCGAAGGTGCAGAGGAAAAGGTGATTTAAATTCGTGCGATACCAAGTTACAGGCTATGTGTTGGAGCGTGAGCCTGCTCCAGCAGTAGGGGCACGTCCCGTGGGTGTAGCCGTAAAAGAAATCGACGAAAAACTTTATCAAGAAATAAAGCAAGCGAGAGATATTTGTCTCCTGGCAGTTGTTTTAGAAGAGCGGCTTCAATTCGTTCTTGATAATTATGCAGAATGGGAGTCTGAACTCCTTGACCAAGCTCAAGAACATCTTCTTTGGCAGACGCGTCGGTCTGACGCTATGCAGCAAAGGCTAACGCTTGACAGGCGTCTCGCGAATGTGCTGACTGCATTTCGTCTTTACGTTGACCATACAGATACAAGTTTATCCGACATTTTCGGCAAAGACAGTTCGGAATTGGATGCTATAAAAAAATTAAAAAACAAACTATATGACGATTGTTTCGGCTATCGTTTTTTAGAGGCACTTCGCAATCACGTCCAACATTGTGGGCTGCCCGTCCAAATAGTTACATTCCATTCAGGATTCGTTGATGGTGATTCAAAAAAAGATATTCAATTTTCAGTTATCCCATATACGTCATTAGATATTTTGGCTGCCGATAAGGACTTTAAGAAAGCTATACTCGACGAAATAAAATCTATCGGAGAAAAAATCGATTTAAGGCGTCCAATTCGTGAATACGTTTCATGTATCGTCAGACTTCATAGAGAGGTGCAGAAGGTGTTTTCAAAAGTTATAATCGATTCGAAAGAATTTTATTCGAAAGCGGTAGAAAAATATTCCACAATTGATGGGCATACTGTCCAGCATCCTAAATTGATATATCGTAAAGACTCGGAAGAGGTCGAGGAGGAAGTTCATCTGATATCGCATTTTCTCGACCGCTATGATGTTTTAAATCGTCAAAATTTGAACGTAGGAAATAATATTTCCAAATCTTTTGTCTCAAATGCTATTAAGATTTAACGACACCATCAGTACGCATTGTTGGAGCAATCAAAAAATGATTACGCCCACCAATTTCATCCATCGCATCGGCATCACCGCGCAGGCGGAAACGACTTATCGCACCATCTTTTGATTTGGTTTTACGACCTCCCTCACCTGTTTCCTCTCCCCAAGGAGAGGACAAACCGGCGCAAGATTTCTGGTTGGCGAAAGATCGTCCGGCCAATCCAGTCGCACGACATTCCAGGCACACGGCAAACAATTCTCCCTCTTCTGGAGGAGAGGCTGGGGTGAGGACGGTCGTGCAAACCATTCTTGTTCCAACTCCCAAAGTCACGCCACCGGTCGGTCGTTCGTTTCCACCAGGCGCAATAGTTAACGATTGAAGTCCACCTGCCGCTGGTCCGGCGCGCCGTAGCATCACAGTTTGATGTTGACATGCCTCATGGTTTAATGTATTGTCGCCGTGATGAAGAAAACCAACCCCAGTTTTTTGAACGGCGTCCCGGAGCTGCTGGTGCTGCGCCTGCTTCCCCGGCGCGAAATGTACGGTTACCAGATCGTGGAGGAAATCCGGACCCAAACCGGAGAGACTTTGTCTTTTGGCGAAGGCTGCATCTATCCCTACCTGCATTACCTGGAAGCGGAAAAGCAGGTGAGCAGCCAGCGGCGGGAGGTGGAGGGCCGGAATCGCAATTATTACAAACTCACCGCCCGCGGACGGAAACGGCTGGAAGCATTAACCACCGAGTGGAAACGCGTTACCACCGGCGTCTCACTATTGATGGAGGAACAAAATGCCTGATTTCATTGAACAACTGCGCCGCCGGCTGGGGGAACTTGGCTGCCCAAGGATGCAGGTGCGGCGGTTGGTCCAGGAAGTTGCTGACCATCACGAGGACTTGAAACAAGCGGCATTGTCGGAGGGATTATCCGAGGCCAATGCGGAAGCCCATGCGAACGCCCAGCTCGGAGACCCGGTTGCCCTGGCCGAGCACCTGATGGTGATGCTGCTGCGATCGTCCTGGTGGGGCCGTCATTCCCTCATCGCTTTTTGTCTGCTGCCACTTTTGGCGGTTCCGGTGCTGTGGACTCTGTTCTTGATGCTCGGCTTATCGCTGGAGTTCGCGCTGGGATTCGGCTGGGATTGGAAGAAACTCCACGTTGCCACCGACAACCCGGTTGCCTTTCATCATCTGGTCCTGGCGCTTCACGGCGCCGACTATGTCGCGATCGCCCTTGTGACGCTGCTCTTCTGCTGGCTGGCACGTCGATCGGGTGTGAGTCTCAAATGGATGGTGATCGCATGTGCAATTTGTTCACTCTACGCATCATTTGTTTATGCCAGGATCTGGCCGCATAATTTTGAAGTGGGTATCACCTGGACCCCACAATGGATTGAAGCGGCGATCCCGCTTTTGATTGCCGGCGCGATTTATGCCTTCCGGCGGCGAATGATGCAGCGTTTCCAGGAGAAGGTTGCAGTTAAGCCGCCAGCCCCGCTCCGTGAGGAGTGGAATCTTTGTCGCCACCCGATTGCCAACGCAAAGGCGCGGTTGTGGACAGAAACCGGCGGGTTGTGATACGTTCTGAACATGAGTGCAGTAGAAAAAATCAAGGCGGCGGCGGCCCAGCTCGACCCGGACGAACAGGTCGAACTCTTCCGCTGGTGGGTTGAATCGGACACGTTCAAGCAGCGGCAACTCGCCGCGTTGAAGCGCGACCTCGCGGCTGGCCTGGAGCAGTTGGAAAGCGGCCGTTACCGGACCTACGACGACACCAATGTCATGCAATTGGCCGAGGACGTTGGCCGCACTGGCCGGGAACGGCGTTGAAATTGTGCTGGTACTGCACGGCGAAAGGGATTTCCCGCCGTTGTTTGAATAATTTCCCACCATCGCCCGCCGGCCCAGCTTGGTTGTAGTGTCGGCGCTGTGCGCCGATTCGTTCGAGCCGCAGGCTCGACGCTACACCGTGAGGAGTGGAAGCTTTGTCGCCATTCGCGATTGGCCTTGCCAGAAAGGGTGAACGGGAGTTTGCTGATTGCCACGATGCAAACTATGTTCGCCAGCCGCCTGCCAAGATACGCCTGGCTGTTCGTATTGGCTGCCTGCCTGCTAAAAACGGGCGCTGAAGAAACCGCCGGTTTTCCGTCTCCCGGCGAAGGGAAACTCATCCATTTTGACGGGGCGCTTCCCCGGGTGGCGAATGCGGCAAGGGGGGTTGATTACAGCTTTGATCTGGCGAAGGAATCGTTTGAAATCTTTGTGCCCAAAAATTACTCGGACAAAGAGGCATTCGGTGTCTTCGCTTTCATGAATTCCGGCGACAGCATGACCATGCCCAGGGAATGGGCTGCCATCATGGAAAAGGAAAAACTGATCTGTCTGATTCCCCAAAATGTTGGCAATAATCAGCCGTTTTCCCGGCGCGTTGGCCTTACCCTGATCGGAATTCTCAAGACCGTTGAGCGGTATAAAGCAGATCCCCGGCGGATTTACACCGGTGGAATATCGGGCGGGGCGCGATGCTCGCTGCAACTGGCTTTCCTGCACAACGATGTGATTGCCGGAAATATTTCAATTTGCGGAGCCAATTTCTACGAGCCAGTGCCAAAGGTCAAAGCGGTTGACACTTCGAACTATGGCGTCTGGCCGGTTCCTCCTGACCGGGCCGCTGAGGCCAGGAAGAAAGTGCGTTTTGTTTTTATTACCGGCGCCAAAGATTTTCGTTACGGGAACATACTGGACATATACCAGGGCGGTTTCGTGAAGAACGGTTTTCAAGCCAGGCTCATTGACCAGCCGGACATGGGACACCAGCTTTGCAGTCCGGAATCTCTGTTGGAAGCCTTCGATTTTGTCAGTGGCAAGCAGTGAGTTGAGTTTTGAACCTATCGCAATTTGCGATCGGTTCTGTGGCATAATGTTTTCAGCGCCGTAGGCGCGGATCTTTGTAGAATAACTTGGTTGGTTTTGGGGATTTGAAGCTACAAACATGTCGTGCTGATGGCGCTGAAGTCACCATCCCGCCGAAAATAAAAACGCGCCACCGGATTCAGTGGAGCGTAATGGTTTATCTGTGCCTTGCCATTCCCGTCTTGCCAGCGCACGATGGGGATGAATCATGAATCACCGGCAAACCAGGCTGTTTAACGTTTTAACCGTCTTGGTTGCAACAATCTCCATCGGATTGTGGGCTGACGCAGCACAAGCCCAGTCTTCAAATTCCATTCCCCAAAACAAGGCTGCGATGGGAACGTTTCCGGACGTGAATGATTTGCCGGTCCGCAAGGAAATGCCGGAGGTAATGACGATGAATGACGGGACCAAGGTTACAACGGTCGAACAATGGCGTCAGCGGCGCGAGGAGATGAAACAAATCCTCGAGTATTACGAACTCGGCCATGCGCCGCCTCCGCCGGGGAATGTGACCGGGCAGGACATCAAATCCCTCACCCTGCTCGACGGGACCGTAAAGTATCGGCTCGTTCACCTGAAGTTCGGCCCGGGCGGAAAGCTGGGGTTCGACATCGCGATTTTCACGCCGGCCAAAGGCGGGCCGTTTCCGACGATCATCAATCCGTCCTTTTCCAGCACGCCGGGCGTGGCCGTCACCAACCAGTCCGCCGCAGCCATCACCAATCAACCGATCGTAACGGCCATCAACACGGCGACCACCAATTCGGCCCGACCGCGGTTCAATTTCGGCGCGCCGGTGGATCCGGAACGGGCGGCCCAAGGTTTTTCGAACCAACTCAGCCGCGGTTATGCCCTGGTGACGTATCGCTACACGCAGTGCGGCGAGGACAATGCCAATTTCCGCAGTTCTTCGTTTTATCCCGCCTATCCGGATTACGACTGGGGCGTGCTGCTCGGCTGGGCGTGGGGACTGTCGCGCGTGGTGGATTATCTCGAAACGCAACCGTTCGTGGACAAGAACAAGCTCATCGCGCTGGGCCATTCGCGGCTCGGTAAACTGACGATGGTGGCAACGGCCTTTGATGAGCGCATCTCACTCGGGGCGCCCGCCGGGTCGAGCGGCGCCGGGACCGGCGCCTACCGTTTCTGCGGCCCCGGTCGCGGCGGCAAGGAAGGCATCGAGGACATGACGCGGAAATTCCCGTATTACTTCGTGCCCCGACTCAAGGAATTCACCGGCCAGATGGAAAAGCTGCCGTTCGACGCGCATTGGTTCATCGCGCTGACCGCCCCGCGCCCCTGGATTTCCGTGGAAGGCACCGACGACCAGAACTGTGTTCCCAATGCGGTCAAACAATCCGTGCTGGCCGCCCAGCCGGTGTACGCATTTTTGGGTGTGAGTGTGGACCGCGTGGGCGTCAACTACGAACCGCACCGGCATGGATTAACCGCCGATGACTGGACGGCGGCACTGGATTTTGCCGACCAACAACTTCGCGGGATTGACCATCATCGGCGCTTCGACCAGTTTCCGCCGGAACCAGCTCCACAGGCGCCACAACAAACTCCTGCAAAATGAACACCATTATTCCACGGCGCGGCAAAATTGCAGTCGAAGTGGGACAGGCATCTTGCCTGTCTCTGACTTCTTGGCGGGATGACATCAAGAAGGAGACAGGTTGGAAGCCTGTCCCACGCTGGCGAGACGCCGGCTTGGAGCGTTCGCGCGAGTTGAGTGGTGCCATAAAGCCGTTCTACCTTGTTGCAATCGCTTTCGCCCTGATTGCGCAGGCCGGATGCGTCAGCGTGTCCCGCGACGCGCTCAACGTCCGCACGTTTGGCGCTGTCGGTGACGGCACGACCAGGGACAGCGCCGCGTTCCAGAAGGCGCTGGATATCTGCGCCGTGGCGAAGGGCGGGGAGGTGGTGGTGCCGGCCGGAGATTATCTCATCGGCAGCATCGAATTGAAATCCTACACGACCTTGCGGCTGGAAAAGGACGCCCATCTGATTGGCAGTCCCGACCTGGACGATTATCCCGTAATGAAGGTGCGGTGGGAAGGTCACTGGATTGACGGTCATCGGGCATTGATTTTCGCCCAGAATGCCGGCCATTTCGGCATTGTCGGACCGGGGAAAATTTCCGGCAATCCCGCACTGAGCGGACGGGAAATGCCCCGGCGACCGGTACTCATCGAGCCGATCAATTGCATTGATGTCCGGCTGGAAGGCTTTACCACCGAACACAAGAGCATGTGGTCAATCCATCCCACTTACTGCCAGAACGTCACGGCCAAAAACCTCACCATCCGCAGCACCGGCGGCAACGGCGACGGCATTGACGTGGACTCGTGCAAACATGTCACCATCGAAAATTGCGACATCGCCACCGGCGACGATTGCATCGCCATCAAGTCCGGCCGGGGCATGGAAGGTTACCGCCTCGCCCGCACGACCGAGGACGTGCTGATCCGCAACTGCACGCTCGCCGACAGTATTTTTGCGTGCATCGGCATCGGGAGCGAAACCTCCGGCGGCATCCGCAACGTGCGGATCGAACATTGCAAGTTCACCCACGCCAAATCCTATGCCATTTACATCAAGAGCAACACCGGTCGCGGCGCGTTCATCGAGGACATCTCCGCGCGCGATCTGGACGTCGCCACTGCGCCCGGCGGTTTTCTCCGCATCAATCTCACCGGCAGCGGCATCAAGGACGCCGAGCCGGTGACTGGTGACGAAGGGATTCCCTTGGCCAAAAATTTCAACTTCAGAGACGTGAAGGTGAATTGTGGAACACTGGTGGATGCCGACCATACTTCCCCGGAGAAACCCATCAACGGATTTTCACTGGTGGAAGTCAGCGGCACGTGCAAGAAAGCCATCACGCTGGCCAACCTGACCAATGCCGTGCTTCACGACATCCATGTGACCGGCTACGAAGGTCCGTTCCTTACGCAGACCAACGTTCAAGGTGTCGGGTTGGAAGAGCCCAGGTGATTTATGTTTAAACTCATTGCCCTGTCGGTTATTGGCTGGGCGCTTTTGTCCGGCGGCATTTCCCGCGCCCAGGTTGCCAACGCAACGGCCTTGACGATGGACGTTTACGACGGGTTTGAAACGGCCGGTTTGAGCAAGGTTTGGGACACGGACAGATTCGAACCCGGCGCGGTGCAGATGCAGACGAACATTTTTCGGGCCGGTCACGGCGCGGCAAAAATTACGGTTCGTCCCCGTGATAAATTTGAAGCGGGCATCAAAGGCAGCAAAGACAGCGAGCGGGACGAGTTGCTGGAGGCGAGAAAGCTGACCTCGAAGGAAGACGCGGCCTACGAACAATCCTTCAGCATGTTCATCCCGACGAATTTTCCCATCGTGCCGGTGCGGCTGGTCATCGCTCAGTGGAAGCAGAATTGTGGCGGCAACGACAATTGTTCGGACGACAGCCCCGTGGTGGCCATCCGCTACGTTTCCGGTGTGCTTAAAATCACCCATCAGATCGGCCCCCACCAAACGAAACTTTATGAAACGAAGGAGGAAGTGCGGGGCCAATGGCTCGATTTCAAATTTCAAACCCGTTTCACGACCAATGAAACCGGGCGCATCAAGGCGTGGCTCAATGGCAAACAGGTGGTTGATTACACGGGCGTGAACGCTTATCCCGAAAACGAGCAAACCGGATATGCCAACCCCAGCCGATTTTATTTCAAGATGGGGCTGTATCGCGATTTGATGGCCGAGCCGATGACGATCTACATTGACGAGTATCGGAAAAAAGAATTGCCCGACGGTGAACTTTGAAAACGCCACGATGGAAGCCAAAACGAAAGCCTACAACCAGGACGACGCCACCCGCTTCCTTTAAACCTCCAGCCTCGGCGGATTTCTTGATTTGTATTTACGACCTCCCTCACCTGTTTCCTCTCCCCAAGGAGAGGATATACCGGCGCATGATTTCCGGCTGGCTACAAATTTTCGGGCAATCCAGTCGCACGACATTCCAACGACGTGGCGAACGATTCTCCTTCTCCTCGGGGGAGACTTGAGCCGATTGGGAATCGGCGAAAGGAATTCGGCGAAGCCGAAGGCCTGCAGGGCCGAGCGAGCGGGCGCGAGCGAGTCAACGCCGGGATGAGGGCGAGCGGTTAAACCTTTTTCTCCCAATCCATCTAGTTTCTCAATCCTCCGCCCGTTCGCCGGCCGGGGCCATTTTGACGATACGCGGGAAAAATTTCGCGAGCGGTTCCACCAGGTCGGTTTGCGCGGCCATGACTTCTTCGATGTTTTTATAGACCATCGGCACTTCATCCAATCCGGCGGAAATCAATTTCACGCCGCGTTCGTCCAGATAGGGCTGCACCAGCTTCCAGTTGTAGGTTTCCTTCGCCTTGTGACGGCTCATCACCCGGCCCGCGCCGTGTGAGGCGGAGTTGAGCGACGCGGCGTTGCCCTTGCCGCGCGCCACAAACGTGGCGCTGGCCATCGAACCGGGAATCACGCCCAGCACGCCTGCGCCCGCCGGGGTCGCGCCTTTGCGATGCACAATAAGGTCGCGTCCGCCGTGGCGTTCCTTCCACGCGAAGTTGTGATGGTTTTCAATGTCCAGCAGCACGCCCGCGCCGAGATGCCGCGCGATGTGTTTGTGGATGAGGTAGTGATTCGCGGAGGCGTATTTGCCCATCAATTCCATCGCTGCCCAGTATTCCCGGCCGTCGGCGGAATCGAGGTCGAGCCACGCGAGATAGCTGAGTTCCTTGGACAAATCCTTGTGTTTCGCCCGCGCGACGCGGCTGTAGTGGTCGCACACGAGCGCGCCAGTGCCGCGGCTGCCGCTGTGGCTCAACAAAGCGAGATACGTGCCGGGTTCGAGGCCAAGTTCCTTGTTTTCGATGGTGAATTCGCCGAACTCGACGAAATGATTTCCGCTGCCGCTGGTGCCGAGTTGTGCCGCGGCCTTGTCACGGAAACGCTGCGTGACGGGGCTGACGGACCAGTCCTCGTCCATGACCGGGTGCGTGCGGCGATGTTTGAATTCCACGCCGATGCCGAAGCGCGTCTCGGCTTCGATGGCGCGGATGAGATCGGTTTCGTGGCGGCGGAGATAATCCAGCGGCAAATCGAGCACGGTGAGTTTGACGCGGCAGGCGATGTCCACGCCGACGGCGTAGGGGATGACGGCGTTGTCGGTGGCGAGCACGCCGCCGATGGGCAGGCCATAGCCGACATGGGCGTCGGGCATGAGCGCGGCGGCGACGGACACGGGCAGGCGGCAGGCGTTCTCCATCTGCTGAAGCGCGTTGGCGTCCAGGTTCACGCCCCACTGGCGGTAAGGGATGGGTTGGCCGAGCATAACGGCACAGAAAAGTTAAGCCTGGCAAAGGGGTGTTGCCAACGGAAAGTGCGGAACGTTCTGCCTTGGTTCTGTAGTGTCGGCGCTGTGCGCCGATGGAATCGAGCCACAGGCTCGACGCTACATGGCGATTTGCGTTTTTGGTGGATTGGAATATGGTTGGCACATTGTGAAACCGACCAACGCGCAAAAATCTTCATTTGTTCAAATACTGGAACCCGGTGCGTGTTGATAGGGCGCAAAGGAACGTTGTGAAATACACCTACGAACAACTTGCCAAAATGATTGATCATTCGCTGCTGCGTCCGACCCTGACGGACCAAGAGCTGGAGGACGGCTGCAAACTCGCCGTGAAATACGGCGTCGCGTCCGTTTGCATCAAACCTTACGCCGTCAAGCGCGCCGCCGAACTGCTGGCTGGGAGCGGCGTGCTCGTCGGGTGCGTCATCGGATTTCCCCACGGCAACGCCTGCACGGAATCAAAGCGTTACGAGGCCGAACTGGCCTGCCGGGATGGCACGGTGGAAATTGACATGGTCATCAACATCGGCAAGGCCCTCGGCGGAGATTGGGATTACGTCGAGCGTGATGTGAAAGCCGTGTGTGACGAGGCCCATCGGCATGGGGCAAAAGTAAAGGTCATCTTCGAAAACGATTATCTCACCAAAGGCGGCGCCGGCCTGGACGGCGACAGTTTCAAGCGCAAGCTCTGCCAGATTTGCGAACGCGCGGGGGCCGACTGGGTGAAAACGTCCACGGGCTTCGGCTTCGTAAAACAGCCGGACGGCAGTTACAATTACCAGGGTGCAACCGCGCACGATTTGAAACTGATGCGGGCGACGTGCTCGCCAAAGGTTCAGGTCAAAGCGGCCGGCGGCGTGCGCGACCTGGACAGTTTGATTCTCGTGCGCGATCTCGGTGCCAGCCGTTGTGGGGTGTCAGCCACAGCCGCGATCCTGGATGAATATCGCCGCCGCGAAGCCGCCGAGCGGGCCAGTCAGTTCACCGCTTCAGACAAGGCGTCGCCGGGGGGTGGTGATTATTAAGGTGAGATGTTTTGGGGGTTGCTTCTTTCCGGTTCTTTCATTACTTCATCAGTCCAACAAACAGTTATATTTATGCCAGAACCAGTCATCGCCCAAAAATCTCCGTTCGTTCAAAAAGTTGAAGCCGGCATGTATTGGTGGTGCGCGTGCGGCGCGTCGAAGAAGCAGCCGTTCTGCGACGGCTCGCACAAAGGCACCGGCCTCGGGCCGCGCAAAGTGGATATCGCCGAAGCGAAAACCGTCGCGTGGTGCGGTTGCAAGCATTCGAAGAACGGCGCGTTCTGCGATGGCAGTCACAGCAATCTGCCGTGAAATGTCAAATCGTTACATCGTTAAAACGCAAAAATCGTCAGCAAAACAAAAAGATAATTCCATGGATACAGGGGGAGCCGAAAGCATTGAAACCCGCAAATTCAAGGACGCGATTCTCGCGGAAATTTTCGATGCCTACAAAGAGTCTGGAACGGTATGCCAAAAAACGGCGGATCCAGAAATCCGGCGAACGATGCTGGATTTGAAGCGATGTTACGATCTGGCCATTCTCCATCTATCACCGCTGGGCGTTCACGCTGAGAAACTCTGGGACGAGATGAGAACGCCATTTTCAAGTCAGGACACCGCCCACAATCATAATCGGCCGGGTGGGGCAGGGTTGCGATCCGGATTGGAGGATTAACACTGGTTGCGCGGTCTGTCTCAGGCTTTCTTTTTCCGAAAGAACTGTCTGGTTTCGGCAACGTTTAGAACGGAAAGATCAAGTCCCGACTCCGGAGCCCTCTCCTTGGCGATTTTAAGCTGGCGCGCAATGCGTTTGACCGCCGCCGCCGCATAATACTTCACCACACCTACACCGGAGTGGGACTTGAAAATCACGACCAGCAGGGAGTG